>Ga0209721_1000005_pt1:0-285000 | contig 289926 bp, 237 predicted proteins | sample TshhotsprinmetaG_FD_184139 | JGI IMG/M metagenome (GOLD analysis project Ga0209721, IMG submission 184139) | Hot spring microbial communities from South Africa to study Microbial Dark Matter (Phase II) - Tshipise hot spring metaG (SPAdes)... | ecosystem: Environmental > Aquatic >...
GGGAGAGGTGGAGAGCGGGAGAGGTGGAGAGCGGGAGAGGTGGAGAGCGGGAGAGGTGGAGAGCGGGAGAGGTGGAGAGCGGGAGAGGTGGAGAGCGGGGGAGGTGGAGAGCGGGAGAACTGATGCACTGAAGCTTTCGCCGCTTATCTCCTGTTTTCTGGTTTTGTGTTGACAAAGGAGGACCCAATGCCCAATCCAAGCTCCGACCGAGCAATCGCGATCGTCGGCCTCGGCGCAATTCTTCCTGACGCGTTGAACGCGCCGGCCTTCTGGCAAAACATCATCCACAAGCGTTACTGCATCACGGAAACGCCGCCCGACCGCTGGAGCATCGCCGACTATTATGATCCGGATCCGACGGCGCCGGACAAAACCTATTCCAAGATCGGCGGGTGGGTGCGCGGTTATCAGTTCGACTGGAAGAGGTATCGCATTCCGCCCAAAGTGGCGGCGGCGATGGACGAAGGTCAGCAGTGGGCGGTGAGCATCGCCGATGAGGCGCTGAGCGACTACGGCTACCCCAATCGTCCGCTCGACACCGAGCGCACCGGCGTGATCCTGGGCACGGCGATGGGGGGAGAGTTGCACTACATCACGCAGCAGCGCGTGGCTTTTCCGGAGTTCATGCATGCGCTGGAGGCCGCGCCGGAGTTCGCTGCACTGCCCGCCGCCAAGCGCGAGGCGATTCTTCGGCAATGGCATCAGCGATTGGATGCGACGTTGCCGCCGATCACCGAGGACTCGATGCCCGGCGAGCTGCCCAACATCGTCGCCGGACGCGTCGCCAATATCTTTAACCTGCGCGGGCCAAACTTCATCACCGACGCCGCCTGCGCCTCTTCCTTTGCAGCCATCGATGCAGCGTTCGAGCTGCTGGTCGAGCGTCACGTCGATGCGGTGATCACGGGCGGCGTTGACCGCAACATGGGCCCGGTCGTCTTTGTGAAGTTCTGCAAGATCGGCGCGCTGAGCGCAACGGGCAGCCGCCCCTTTGGCGAAGGCGCCGACGGCTTCGTCATGGGCGAGGGCTCGGCCGCCTTCCTGCTCAAGCGCCTTTCCGACGCCGAACGCGACGGCGACAAAATCTACGCCGTCATTCGCGGCGTCGGCGCCTCGAGCGACGGCAAGGGCAAGGGCATCACGGCTCCCAATCCTCAGGGCCAGGTGCTCTCGGCGGTGCGCGCCTGGGAGAACGCCGGCCTTGATCCGGCTACGGCAACCCTGGTCGAGGCGCACGGCACCAGCACCCGCGTGGGCGACGTCGTCGAGGTGGAAAGCCTGACCAAAGTCTTCGGCGGCGCGCCGCGCGGCAGCATCGGGCTAGGCTCGGCGAAGAGCAACATCGGCCATCTGAAGGCGGGCGCGGGTGCGGCCGGCCTCTTGAAGGCGACGATGGCGATCTATCACAAGGTGTTGCCGCCGACGCTGAACGCCCGCACCCCCAACCCCAACATCGATTTCGCCAGCACGCCTTTCTTCCTGATTCACGAGCCGATGGCGTGGGAGCAGCCTAAGAATTTTCCCCGCCGCGCCGGCGTCAGCGCCTACGGCTTTGGCGGCACCAACTTCCACATCGTGCTCGAAGAGTACGTGCCCGGCATGTTGAAACCTGAACCGAAAATTTTTGCTGCGGCGAAGGCCAACGGGGAACAGCAGAGGGTGGAGACGTCAACGCTCAGCCACTCTGCATCTTCTTCCGCCCAGACTGCAGCCCAACCTACGACAGGTCATTCTATGCACAAGAAACCTCTGCGTGGCATTCTCTCCATCGGCGCGCACACCCCTACAGAGCTCAAGGACAAGCTGGATGACATCTTCCGCCGCGTGGAGGCGGGCTGGACCCCTGAGCGCGAGCTGCCTCCCAAGGCCGATCTCGCCGCGCCTGAACGCCTCTTTATCGATTTTGGGACGCATGAGGAGCTGTTGGATCGCATTCAGAAAGCGCGCAAGGCCGCAGGGTTCGACAATGTGCAGGCGTGGAAAGCGCTGCAAGGTCAGGGCATCTTTCGCGGCGGCGGGCCGAAGCCGGGCAAGCTCGGTTACCTCTTCCCCGGCCAGGGCAGCCAGTATGTGAACATGGGGCGTCTGCTTGCCGAACGCGAGCCGGTGGTCGCGCAGGTCTTCAAGGAGGCTGACGAGGTGATGACGCCGATTTTGGGCCGGCCGCTGACCAGCTACATTTTCGTGGACAGCAGCGACCCGCAAGCCGTCAAACAGGCCGAACTGGCGTTGATGCAGACGGCGATCACTCAGCCGGCCATGCTGACGATGGACACGGCGTTGTACAGGCTGCTCGCCGAGTACGGCTTCGAGCCGGACATGGTGATGGGGCACTCGCTCGGCGAGTATGCAGCGTTGATCGCAGCCGGCGTCATGCCCTTCGCCCACGCGCTTGAGGCGGCGGCCGCGCGCGGGGCCGAGATGACGCGCGTCAGCGTGGAGGACAACGGCTGGATGGCGGCGGTCATGGCGCCGCTCCCCGTCATCGAAGAAACGCTGCGAGAGGTGGACGGCTACGTCGTCGCCGCCAACATCAACAGCTATAACCAGTGCGTGGTGGGCGGCGCCAGTAAGGCGGTGGAGCAGGCCATCCAACGCTTTGAGAAAAAAGGCTACCGCGCCGTGCGCATCCCCGTCAGCCACGCGTTCCACACCCGGATCGTGGCGCCGGCCAGCAAGCCGCTGCGCAAGGTGCTGGATCGCCTGAGCATCTCTTCGCCCCGGATTCCGCTCGTCGCCAACGTCACCGGCGAGCTTTATCCGACCGGCGTGGAGGAGATCAAAGACATCCTGGAACGCCAGATTGCCTCGCCTGTGCAGTGGGTCAAAGGGCTGGAGACGATGCATCGCGAAGGAGTGCGTTGCTTTGTTGAAGTCGGGCCGAAGCGCGCGCTCAAGGGGTTCGTCGACGATGTGTTGGGCGATCAACCTGACGTCTGGTCATTGCTCACCAATCACCCTAAAACCGGCGAACTCGAAAGTTTCAATCAGGCGCTGTGCGGACTTTATGCAGCCGGATACGGAGCGATGGAGCGAGCCGCCGGAAGTGAGAGACGGGTCGAGCCTGCGCCTGTCATCGTCACGACGTCCGCTCCAGTTCAGGCAACGATGAAGGAAAGTGCACCTATGCCACAGTCAACCATCGATTCCAATAACGCGCTGGGGCAGGCGTTGATGCAGGCGCTGCAACAGTTGGCGACCGGCGCTGCGTCCTTCGCTCCTCGCCCATCGCCCTCGAACTACGATCGCAATGAGACGCCCGCCGGCTCGGTCGTCATCACCGGCACAGGGCTGGGGCTGCCTGGCGCCAACAAATCGGTGATGGACCCGGAGAACGCGCTGCGCATCCTGCGCGGGGAGCAATTCGTCGACCTCATTCCAGAGCGCTTCCGCAAGGAGATGGCGAACAAGCGCATCACCCGGCTGGTGAAAGGCGAGGACGGCAGCGGCCATTTCGAGGTGATCGAAGACACCGATGAGGTGATCAAGCTCGCCGGTCGCGGCGGCTACTTCAATCTCGCCGAAGAGTACGGCGTTCCGGAGAAGCTGATTGAGGCGCTCGACATCACGACGCAGCTCGCCATGGCCGCCGGACTGGACGCGCTGCGCGAGGCGGGCATCCCGCTGGTGCAGACCTACCGGCCCACGAGCAAGGGCACCTATCTGCCCGATCGCTGGCTCTTGCCCGAGGCCCTGCGCGACGAGACGGGCGTCATCTTCGCCAGCGCCTTCCCCGGCGGCGACCGCATGGCCGAGGAGTTCCGCCGCTATTATGAGTGGGAGAACCGCCGCCGGCAGCTTGCCATGCTTGAGGACTTGCGTCAGTATGCCAGCGATCCGACCACGCTGCGCGAGATCATGCGGCGCATCGGCGAACTGCGCAACGAGTTGGAGCGCCACCCCTATGAATTCGACCGTCGCTTCATTTTCCGCATCCTGGCCATGGGGCACAGTCAGTTTGCGGAGTACATCGGCGCGCGCGGGCCGAACACGCATGTCAACGCCGCCTGCGCCAGCACCGCCCAGGCGATAGCGCTGGCCGAGGATTGGATCCGCGACGGACGCTGTCGCCGCGTGATCGTGATCGGTGCAGACGATGTGACCAGCGAAAATCTGATGGGCTGGGTCGGCGCCGGCTTCCTGGCGACGGGCGCCGCCGCCACCGACGATAAAGTCGACGAGGCGGCGCTGCCCTTCGACCGGCGTCGCCATGGCACGCTGCTCGGCATGGGCGCCTGTGCGCTGGTGATCGAGAGCGAGGACGCCGTGCGCGAGCGCGGCATGCGCGGCATCGCCGAGCTGCTGAGCAGCGAGACCGCCAACAGCGCCTATCACGGCACGCGGCTCGATGTGTCGCATATCTCCGACGTCATGAACCGGCTGGTCACGGCGGCGGAGCGCCGCTTTGGCCTCAATCGGTACGTCATGGCGCCGCAGATGGCCTTCATCTCGCATGAGACCTTCACGCCCGCGCGCGGCGGCAGCGCCTCGGCTGAGGTTATGGCCTTACGCAACACTTTCGCCGAAGCGGCCAACGAGATCGTCGTCTGCAACACCAAGGGCTTCACCGGCCATCCGATGGGCGCCGGCGTCGAGGATGTGATCGCCGTCAAGATTTTGGAGTACGGCATCGTGCCGCCTGTGCCGAACTTTAAAGAGGTCGACCCGGAGCTAGGCGTGCTCAACTTGAGCCGCGGCGGCCGCTATCCGGTGCAATACGCGCTGCATCTCTCGGCGGGTTTTGGCTCACAGATTGCCATGACGCTGCTCCGGCGCATCCCAGGCGGCCACGACCGCATCGACGACAAGGCGCGCTATCAACGCTGGTTGGATGACGTCAGCGGCTATGACCATGCCCGAACCGAGGTTGTCAAGCGCGTGCTGCGCATTGCAGCGCAGGGGCAGCCTGTTCGTTCGCCGGCGCCCAGCGCATGGCGCTACGGAACCGGCCCCACCTTGCGCGCAGCGGCGCCCGGCGACGGCTTGATCAACGAATATCGCCCGCTGCCCATGCCGGCGGTGGCCGCAGCGGTGAGGGGCGAAGCACTCGGCAGAGCGGAGGAACGCGTGGCAAGAGGCGACGGGGCTGCGCCTGTTGTTTCTGCTCCGTCGAAACCGGCGCCCCCTGCTCCCTCAAAACCTGCGCCGCCTCCCCCTGCGTTTGAACCGGCGCCACAGGTCCCGACCCTGCAGACTGCCGAGCCGGCTGCACCGTCGATTGCAGCGCCGTCTCCGGCTCCTGTTGTTCTGCCTGAACCGATCGTTGCGCCGGTCGCGCTGCAGCCCGTCCAGGCTCCATCTGCCGACCCGGTCGTGGATCAGGTGCTGGAAGTCGTGGCGGCCAAGACCGGCTATCCGCAGGACATGCTCGACCTTGATCTCGACCTGGAGGCGGACCTGGGCATCGACACCGTCAAGCAGGCGGAAACTTTCGCTGCCATTCGTGAGAAGTTCGGCATCCCCTTCCAGGAAGGTTTGAACCTGCGCGACTATCCGACGTTGCAGAGCGTGATCGACTTTGTGCGCAAGATGCGCCCCGACCTGGGAGAGGCGAAGGCCGAGGAGGGCGGAGCGAGGGAAGAAGTTGCTCCGTCGCCTCCGCCGCAGGGTGCAGAAGCGTCCCCTTCGGCCTCCGACCCAGTCGTGACGAAGGTGCTCGCAGTCGTCGCCGAGAAGACGGGCTATCCGCAGGACATGCTCGACCTTGATCTCGACCTGGAGGCGGACCTGGGCATTGACACCGTCAAGCAGGCGGAGACCTTCGCCAGCATCCGCGAGGCGTTCGGCATCCCCTTCCAGGAGGGCTTGAATCTGCGCGACTATCCGACGTTGCAGAGCGTGATCGACTTTGTGCGCAAGATGCGTCCCGACCTGGGAGAGGCGAAGGTTGAAGTGCAGGAGGCGCCTTCCGAAACCCAATCCTCTCAAACCGTCGCTTCTCCATCCCCGATCCAAACCATCGGTGCGCTGGAAGACGCCGATCGCATCCCCCGTCGCGTGCCGGTTCCTGTCCTACGACCTCCGATCGACTTCTGCAAACCGACCGGCGTAACAATCGGCGCAGACAGCCGCATCGTCGTCATGCTCGACCGGGGCGGCGTTGGGCAGAAGCTGGTGGAAAAGCTGCAGAAGCGCGGGGCCACCGTGCTCACGCTCGAGCCAGGCGTGGCCACGGACGCCCTGGACTCTCAACTTAAGACATGGCTGTCCGAGGGTAAGATTCAGGGCGTCTTCTGGCTGCCGGCGCTGGACGTCGAGCCGCCGATCGAGGAGATGACGGCGGAGGAGTGGCGCGAGCACAATCGCGTGCGCGTGAAGAATCTTTATACGACGATGCGTGCGCTCTACGACAGCGTGAGCGGCCCGAACACGTTCCTGGTCTCGGCGACGCGACTGGGCGGTTTGCACGGCTACGGTCCGGTTCCCGCCGTCGCGCCGCTAGGTGGCGCAGTCGTAGGTTTCACCAAAGCCTACAATATGGAACAGGCCCTGCGTGAAGGCGGCAAAGGCGTCACCGTCAAAGCCGTCGACTTCGAGGCGTCGCGCAAGACGGTGGAGCCGGCCGAACAGCTGATCGCCGAGGCGCTCTTCGATCCAGGCGTCGTTGAGGTTGGCTACTTTGAGGGGCAGCGCTACGCCGTTTCTCTGGAAGAACAGCCGGCCAGGGACGGCGCTCCCGGCATGGCGCTCGGCAAGGACACCGTCTTCGTGGTGACCGGGGCAGCCGGCGGCATCACCAGCGCCATCACGGTGGACCTGGCGGCTCACAGCGGCGGCGTCTTCTACCTGCTCGATCTGGTGCAGGCGCCGGCGCGCGACGACAAATACGTCACCCTCTTCCGCCAGGGACGAGAGACGCTCAAGCAGGCGTTGATTGCGGAGGCGAAGGCGGCGGGCGAAAAGGCGACGCCCAAACAGATCGACGACCGCATCCTGGCAATCGAGCGACAGGAGGCTGCGCTGCGCGCCATCGAAGCCGTCGAGGCGGCGGGCGGAACCGCCCACTACTACAGCCTTGACCTGCGCGACGGCGACAAAGTGGCGGCGGTGATCGAGGAAATCCGTCAGCGCCACGGCAAGATCGACGTGCTGCTCCACGCCGGCGGGCTGCTCCTCGACCGCACCCTGCCCAACAAGGAGCCGAACCAGTTCGCCCTGGTCTACGACGTCAAGGCCGACGGCTTCTTCAACCTGCTCAAGGCGGCCAGGGGAATGCCGATCGGCGCAACGGTCAGCTTCAGCTCGGTGGCCGGTCGTTTCGGCAACAACGGTCAGACCGACTATTCGGCGGCCAATGACCTGCTCTGCAAGATCACCAGCAGCATGCGGACCTGGCGACCGCAGACGCGCGGCATCGCCATCGACTGGACGGCGTGGGGGCAGATCGGCATGGCTTCGCGTGGCTCGGTGCAGCAAATTCTCGAATCGCTGGGCGTGGACATGCTGCCGCCGGAAGCGGGGGTGCCCACCATTCGCCGCGAGCTGACCTACGGCGGCGCGCGCGGGGAGGTGGTCGTCGCCGGCCGTCTCGGCGCCTGGCTCGATGAAAAGGACCCCACCGGCGGCCTCGATGTGGATAAACTCAACGCCTGGCTCGCCGCGCGCGAGCGACCGCTCTTGATGGTCGGCGCGGTCAAGTCCTATCGGCTCTATGGCGGCCTGGAAGTCGAGACGACGCTGGACCCGAAGGTGCAGCCCTTCCTCTTCGACCACGCGCCGGACGAAGGAACGCCCTGGCTGCCCGGCGTGATGGCGACCGAGGCGTTGGCGCAGACGGCGACGGTGGCCGCGCCCGGCTATCGCGTGGCGAGCGTCGAGCATGAGGAGATGTTGGGCGCCTTCAAATTCTTCCGCATGGAGCCGCGCACGCTCCACCTGAGCGCAACGGTCAAGCCGGCAGGCGGTGGCGAGCTGCTGGCGAGAGTGACGCTGCGTTCGGTCACCAAACCGGCGAAGGAGGGGCTGCCGGTGCAAGTTAAGGAGCACTTCATCGCCGACGTGCGCTTGACGACGGCGCCGGCGGAGAAGCCGACCCTCCCCTTCACGCCGCCGGCCGCCGAAAGCCTGCCGATCACGGCGCAGGAAATCTACAAGACGTTCTTCCACGGTCCGGCCTATCAGGTGATCGAGCGGGCGGGCGTCGACGGGGAAAAGTGCATCGCCTTGATGGCGCACAGTCTGCCCGCCGATGCAGAGCCGGCCCACGCGGCGTCGCTGATGGCGCCGAGGTTAGTGGAGCTGTGCTTCCAGGCTGCGGCGCTGTGGCATACGCACGTGAAGCAGGCGATGGCTTTCCCGCTCGGCTTCGAGAAGGTGATCGCCTATCGCCAGCCGGAGGAGGGAGAAGGGCGGCGGCTTTACTGCATCGGCGCCACGCCCAACGACGGCGAGCGCTTCGACGCCACGGTGGTCGACGAGGCGGGCAACGTCTTTGTGACGCTGACCGGCTATCGCACGGTGGGGCGACCGGCGTAAGTTTTTGAGGAGGCGACTTTTGACGTAAAGATAAAACATAGCCCATCTAACACATTCTTCCAGGAAGCTCCAACAGGAAGCTTCCTGGAAGATCGTTGACTTCTCCAACGACTTGGGATACTATAATTGTACATATGTACAATTATCTGAGGGGGATTAAAAGTACAGAATGGAAATAGTTATTGACGCATCGGCGATCATTGCTGTGATACTCAATGAGCCTGAGAAGCCGGCGCTCATTCAGGCGACGTATGAAGCGAATTTGATTGCGCCCTTTTCGATTCACATTGAGATCGGAAACGCCTTTTCAGCGATGTTAAGACGTCAGAGACTTGGTTTGCAACAGGTGGTCGATGCGTTGGCGATCTATCAGTCCATCCCAATCCGTCTGGTTGATGTAGAACTAGAAGAGTCGCTTCGATTGGCATCGAGACTTAATGTTTACGCGTATGATGCGTACTTGCTTCGTTGTGCAGAGAAATATCACAGTGCATTGCTAACGCTTGATCGATCTTTACAGTCAGTTGCAAAGATGTATGGAGTTCCTGTTGTGGAGATAGAGCGATGAGCGCTGTATACACCTATAGTGAAGCGCGCCAGAATCTTGCGTCCCTGCTCGACAAGGCGGCAGCCGAAGGCGAGGTGCGCGTAAGACGTCGTGATGGAAGTGTATTTGTCATCAGACCAGAAAAAGCGACAACGTCTCCGCTTGACGTCGAAGGGATTGACGTAGACATTTCGACGGAAGAGATTCTCGAATTTATCGCAGAGGGGCGTCGTTACGCGTAGGTGACGTAGATGCGAACTAGCTGTAGCAATTTCAGGATTCCTTATGATCCACTGGCTGATCCAGTCGTTTGACGACTGTCCCGAAATTTTGCGCAGCGACGTCCCGCCCGCCTGGCTGGGGCCGGCCGAGCGACGGCGCCTGGCCAGCTTGCGGGTCGACAAGCGCCGCCGCGACTGGCTGCTCGGCCGCTGGACGGCCAAGAATCTGGTGCAGCGCTACCTGGCGGAGACGAGGGATGAAAGGCCGGCGTTGAACGAAATCTATATCGGCGCCGACCCTGACGGCGCGCCCTACGCAGCCCGCTGCGAAGGTGAAGGCGGATGGGGCGACCTGTTCGAGCGCCTCCCGGTCTCGCTGAGCATTAGCCATAGCCACGGGGTGGCGTTCTGTGGACTGATCGAAAGCTTTAGACCCAGAGATGGATGCCTTTCCCTGTCTTCCCGCTCCTCTGCACCCCGAACACCTCGTCTTCTTCCATCCCTGGGCTGCGACATTGAGTTCATTGAACCGCGTGAACCGAGTTTTGTGCGCAGTTATTTTACGCAGGCGGAGATGGCGACGGTGGAGCAGGCGTACCATGTCCTGCCGCACCGGGTGTATTGGGCGCCTGCACTGACGAGCGCATTCAAATGCACCGCCGACGCCCCCGCCGGCTTTAGCCTGTCTCTTCGAGTGGACGTTGGGCGGGGCGCAGGCGAAGCCAGTGCTGTACACAACGCTGCAACGCCCGCCGCAGGCGACGTTCTCGCCACCGTCATCTGGAGCGGCAAGGAGGCTGCTCTGAAGGCGCTGCGCGAGGGGTTGCGCCTGGATACGCAGCGCATCGCCTGCCTGTTCGATGTTGCAGCAGCAGCGTCAACGCAGGATTGGAAGCCGTTCCGAATCGATGTAGACGAACAGCTAGGCGCTCAGTTTCCCGGCGTCTGGTCAGGCTGGTGGCGCTTGCATGGGCGTCATGTGTTGACTGTGGCGGTGCTCGCATGAGCAGAAGCCTGGGCGAAGCTTGCGGGCGACGTTGAGAAGCTATCCCTTACAGACAGGAAATGGAGGTGCTCCGTTGGAAGCGTATATCAAAAAACTGCGCGAGCGAAAAGCGATCGCTGCGGGCACGGAGAAAGACGTCGAAACTCAACACAAAAAAGGACGCCTGACTGCACAGGAGCGCATCGATCTGCTCTTCGACCCCGGCACCTTCTGCGAGATCGACACACTGGTGACGCCCCGCTATGAGAAGTACATGGATGGCCGCAGCTCGCGCTACGGCGACGGCGTGATCACCGGCTTCGGCGAGATCAACGGGCGCAAGGTCTTCGTCGCCTCGCAGAACGCAGCGGTGATGGGCGGCTCGCTTGGGGAGATGCACGCCAACAAGATCGTCAAGGCGATGCAGATGGCGCTGAAGTACGGCTGCCCCTTCATCGCCCTCAACGACTCCGGCGGCGCGCGCATCCAGGAGGGCGTCGATTCGCTGGGCGGCTACGCCAGAATCTTCGACGCCAACTGCGAGGCCTCGGGCGTCATCCCGCAGATCAGCGTAATTCTGGGGCCGTGCGCAGGCGGCGCCGTTTACTCGCCGGCGTTGACCGACTTCGTCTTTATGACCCAAAACTCCTACATGTTTATCACCGGCCCAGAGGTCGTCAAGGCGGTGATGCAGGAGAACGTCAGCTTCGACGAGCTGGGCGGCGGGCTGGTGCATTCCAAGGAAAGCGGCGTCAGCCATTTTCTTGCCAAAGATGACGCCGAGTGCCTACTCAAGGTGCGCGAGCTGCTCTCCTATCTGCCCTCGAACAATCAGGAAGACCCGCCCTACATCCCCCCCATCGACGATCCCGATCGTCGATGTCCGGAGCTAGAGGAGATCGTCCCGATCGATCCTCACAAACCCTATGACGTGCGCCAGGTGATCCGCACGATCGTGGACGATGGGCGCTTTTTTGAAGTGCATGAGCTGTGGGCGGAGAACATCGTCGTCGGCTTTGCACGGCTTAACGGCTACGTGATCGGCGTCGTCGCCAACCAGCCGATGGTGTTGGCGGGCTGCATCGACATCAAGGCCAGCATCAAGGCTGCGCACTTCATCCGGCTGTGCGACGCCTACAACATCCCTATCGTCACGCTGCAGGACGTGCCGGGCTTTTTGCCGGGCGTCAACCAGGAGTACGGCGGCATCATCCGCAACGGCGCACGCATGATCTATGCTTACTCCGAGGCGACCGTGCCCAAGCTGATGATCATTTTGCGCAAGAGCTACGGCGGCGCCTATTGCGTGATGAGCTCCAAAGGGCTGCGCGGGGATCTGCTCTACGCCTGGCCGAACGCCGAGATCGCCGTGATGGGCGCCGAGGGGGCTGTGAACATCCTCTTCCGCAAGCAGGTGCAGGAAGCGGAAGACCCCACGGCGAAGCGCCGAGAGTTGGTGGCGGACTACGAAGAGAAATTCAACAATCCCTACGTCGCAGCTGCGCGCGGGCTGATCGACGACGTAATCGAACCGCGCGACAGTCGCCGCGTGCTGGTGCGGGCGCTCGATGTCACGCTCTCCAAACGTGAGACGCACACACCGAAGAAGCACGGGCTGGCGCCGATGTGAGGAGCGATTGCTTATGTTCAAAAAAATTTTGATTGCCAACCGCGGCGAGATCGCCACGCGCATCATCCGCACCTGTCGCGAGATGGGAATCTGGAGCGTGGCGCTCTATACGCCGACGGATCGCGATTCGTTGCATGTGCGCCTGGCTGATGAAGCGCACCTGTTGCACTCGCCCAACCGCTACGGCGACGCCGACGAGGTGCTCGCCATTGCCAAAGCCGCTGGCGCCGAAGCGATCCATCCGGGCTACGGCTTCCTTGCGGAAGAGGCCGACTTCGCCGAGCGCTGCGCCGCCGAGGGCGTTGTGTTCATCGGCCCGCCGCCTGCCGTCATCCGCGCCGTGCGCAACAAAATGGAAGCCATGGAGACAGTCAAACGCGCCGGCCATCGGGTTCCGGTCTACGCCGAGCTGCCGGACGCCTTCGCCGACGAAGCTGCATTGCAACGGGCGGCCGCGCAGGTCGGCTATCCGTTGGTGGTGAAGTCGGCGCGAGGCGGCCGCGGGCGCGGGGCGCGCGTGGTCATGCACCCAGACAAGCTGGCGGAAGCGGTGCGCTCTGCGCGTCGAGAGGCGCAGTTGATCTACGGCGATGATCATCTCTATCTGGAGCGAGCGATTGCCCCCTCCCATTATCTTTCGGTGCAGGTGCTGGCCGATGTCCATGGCAATCTCGTCCATCTCGGGGAGCGAGAAGGTTCGCTCCTGCGCCACAATCAAAAGCTGATCGAGGAATCCCCTTCGCCGGCGCTCAACGACGCACAGCGCAGGGAGTTGTGGGCGGCGGCCGTTGACATTGCGCGCCTGTTCAATTTTCAAAACACCGGCGCCGTCGAGTTTTTGGTCGATAGTGCAGGCCATTTTTTCTTCACAGAGATCAAGGCGCGCATCCAGATCGAGCACGGCGTCAGCGAGATGGTCTCTGGGATGGATATCGTGCGCGAGCAGATTCGGATCGCAGCGGGAGAGCTGCTCTCGCGCACCCAGGAGCAGATTCGGCTCGAGGGCTGGGCGATGCATTGTCGCATCAACGCCGAAGACCCTTGGAACGACTACCTGCCCAGCCCTGGCCGGTTGACGCGCTTCCGCCTCCCTCAGGGGCCGGATGTGCGCGTTGACACCTACGGCTACGCCGGTTGCGCCATCCCAGAGCGCTTCGACCCGTTGTTGGCGAACCTGATCGTCAAAGGCGACGACCGCGCCATGTGCCTCAGCCGCATGCGTCGGGCGCTGATGGAGTTTCGCATTGTCGGCGTGCAGACCAATGCGCCGCTGCACAAGCAGCTCATCCAACATCCGGCTTTCGTCGCCGGCGCCTATGACACCAACTTCATGGCGCGTTTCCGCTTCGACGTGAGCGCCAACACCAACGAAGAAACCTGTCGGGACCTGGTCGCCATTGTCGCCGTCGCCTACCTGATGCGTCGTCGGCTCGACCGACCGGTCACGCCGACGCGTTTTTTGAGCGGATGGCATCGTTCGGCGCGACGACTTCCCTCACGATGGGCGTAAGGAGAGAGCGATGCATAAGCTGACCATCCTGGTTGAAAACCAGCCCCATGAAGTCGAAGTGACGCCCAGTCGCGCGCGGCCGGGGGAGTTTATGGTGTTTGTCGACGGACATCCGCTGACCGTCTTTGTCCCGGACTTCGACAGTCCGGAGCTGGTCGACTGGATGATCGTCGATGACCGACCCTACGAGTTCATCCTCAGCCCCGACCTGCGCGTGGCGCAGATTTACAGCGGCCGTTACGACATTGTGGTGCGAGACAAGGAGGCAGGCGGCGCGCGGCCCGCTGTAGGCGACGGTCGCGTCAAGGCGCCGATCCCTGGGCTGATCACGCGCGTCCACGTTGAGCCCGGGCAGGTGGTCGACGTCGGTCAGCCGCTGTTGGTGTTGGAAGCCATGAAAATGGAAAACGAAATCCGCTCGCCCATTCGCGGCGTTGTCCATCATCTTGCGGTCCAACCAGGCCAGACGGTGGCGCTGGGCGAGGTGATGGTTGAAATTCAATAAGGGCCGTTCGATCTCTTCTGAGAACTTTCTCGGCTCATAACGCATCTGCGGCGGTCGCCAGCGTCATGAAAACGTCCTCCATTGTGGGGACGCCGGGCGTCAGTGTTTGGACGTGGATGGAGCGGTCAAGCAGGGTGCGGCGGATTGCGTCTGACGAGACGTTCGGTGGAAGCACGACGCGCAGATGATCGCCGGCCAGCCCTGCACGTAAGACGAACGGCTGCGCCTCCAGGCAGTCGAGGGCGTCGAGCAGTGGATCGGCGTGCACTTCCCACACTTGTCCGGGCAGGGAGCGCTTAAGCCTTTCCGGCTCATCGAGCGCCAGCAATCTGCCTGCGCGCATGACGCCAACCTGTGTGCAATACTCAGCCTCATCCATGTAATGGGTCGACACCATGACCGTGACGCCTTGCGCCGCCAGATCGTAAATCAGCTCCCAAAATGCCCGTCGCGCCACCGGATCGACGCCGCTGGTCGGTTCATCGAGGAAGAGCAACGGAGGTCTGTGGATGATAGCGATCGCCAACGCCAGCCGCTGTCGCCATCCGGTGGAGAGGGTGTTTACGCGCTGTTTGTCCATTCCCGCCAACCCCAGGTTGTGTATGATTTCGCGAAGCCGCGCCGCGTCGTTGATGCCATAGACGCCGGCATAGAAGGCCAGATTTTCAAGCACGGTCAACTCGCCATAAAGCGCAAATTTTTGTGACATGTAACCGGTGCGGGCGCGCACCGCCTCAGGATGCCTGGTGACATCCAGCCCTAGCACTTCGGCGCGCCCCGCGCTGGGGCGCAACAGCCCGAGCAACATGCGAATTGTCGTCGTCTTGCCCGAGCCGTTGGGGCCTAAGAAGCCCAACACCTGACCGGCGGCGACATCCAGGTTCACGTGGTCAACCGCCACAAAGTCGCCGAAGCGTCGTGTAAGGTTCTCCGTATGGATGACAGTTCGTTCCGCGCTGTTGTGTGCGATGCGTCCTTGCATTTCTGCGCCTCTGTATCGAAGCACGCTTATCGCCAGATCAACCTTTTTCTTCGGCGCCCTCCGCCAACTCGATGAAGACATCCTCTAACTGCGGCTCAATAGGCTGCAGGTTTTCGACGACGCCGCCCGCCGCCCGAATCGATGCCTCCAACCTCACCAGCACAGCCTCCAACGCCCCCGGCGCCACGCGCACGTGAAAGCGGGCCCCAAAGCGGTGAACCGCTTCCACCGCCGGCTCGGAGCGCGCAAGCGCTGCCACCAGAGGCGCAGGCCCACCGGTCAACTCAAGAACGCGGCCGGCGAGTCGACGCCGCAGGTGAGCCGGGGAGCCTTCCTGAATGATGCGACCATTGCGCATGAACCCGATGCGCGTACAACGCAGCGCTTCGTCCATATAGGGCGTGCTGACGAGGACGGCCACGCGTCGACGGCGCAGCAAAGGTAGCAGCAGCCGCCAGAAATCCTGTCGAGTCACCGGATCGACGCCGGTCGTCGGCTCATCGAGCAGAAGAACGCGTGGTTCGTTGATCAAGGCCAGCGCCAACCCCAGTTTTTGTTTCATTCCTCCCGAAAGTTGTCCGGCGCGGCGATTGCGAAAAGGAGTCAATCCAACAAAGTCCAAAATTTCCTGGCTGCGTTGCATCCACTGCGCCCGTTTCAATCCCCGCACTTCGGCGAAAAAGCGTAGGTTTTCCTGGACGGTGAGCTCTTCGTAAAGGGCGAAGCGTTGCGCCAGGTAGCCGATTTGCTCGCGTGCGCGCTCGGCCTCGCTGCGCATATCAAAGCTGTCGATCAGGATGCGCCCCGCATCCAGGGTCAGAGCGCCGCACAGGAGGCGTAATACTGTGGTTTTTCCGGCGCCGTCGGGCCCCACCAACCCATAGATCTCGCCGCTCGGAATGCGTAGCGTGAGGCCGGCGACAGCGCGTCGCTCACCAAAGAATTTGTACAAGTCTTGGGCGTCGATTAAATAGTCGGACATCGGATTGTTTTCGCTCTGTTTGAGATGCACGAGTGGAGCCATGCTCGGACGAAGGACATCGCCGGCCAACTGCTCAGTCGTTTAAATCTCCGAAGTTGACATCCGCCGGCATCCCGGGCTTGAGCTTTCCAGCCCCAGACGCAAGATCGAGTTTGACGGCGAAGACCGTCGTTTTGCGGCTGTCGGTGGTTTGCACGTTGCGCGGGGTGAATTCCGCATGATCGGCGATATGGCGCACCGTGCCGGTGAAGACCTCGCCTGGGAACGAGTCGACCGTGATCGGATAGATTGCACCCAATGCGATTCGTCCGTAGCGATCTTCTGGGACATAAACGGTCACCGTCAGATGGTCGAGGTCGGCCACGGTGATCAGCGGCGCGCCCGGTGCGGCAAATTCGCCGGGCTCCACAGAACGATAAAGAACCACGCCGTCAATGGGCGTGCGAATCCGTTCCCGAGCGGAGGCGTCGCGCACAGCGATGCTCGGCCGCACGGTCGCCACAACTTGATCCCTCGCCACGCGCTCGCCTTCGACCACCAACACTTCATCGACGCGTCCACCAAATTCCGAAGCGAGGCGCACCTCTGTTGCCTCAATTGCGCCGGAAACGATCAATGCATCGTCTTTGCTGAACGCAGGCCAGACCAGATAATATCCCGCCAGCGCCAAAAGCAACAGCAAGACCAAAACCGGAATCACGCGACGAGGATCGGGATGCATAGACCGTTCTCCCCTAATCCAGACTTTTGCGAAAACGCATCACGGCGGCGCTCATCACCACCAGGGCAAAGGCGCCTAACGCCATCACCTCCGGCCACAACGCAGAGAACCCGACGCCCTTGAGGACGATCCCGCGCACAATGATCAAAAAATAGCGTAGCGGAACCACATAGCTCACCAGTTGTAGCCACGTCGGCATCGCCGCCAGGGGAAAGAAAAATCCGGAGAGAAAGATCGAGGGCAACAGCGTGAACATTGTGGTCAACATCGCCTCTTGTTGCGTATTGGCGACGCTGGAAATGAGGAGGCCGATGCCGAGCGTCGTCACCAGAAAGAGTGCGGTGAGTGTGAGCAACAGGCCCAGATCGCCGTTGATCGGCACGTGAAAGAGCACCACGCCGATGGTAAGCACTTCGATTGTGTTGAGGAAAGCGATCAGCACATAGGGCGTCAGCTTGCCGACGATCAATTCCCAGGGGCGTAGAGGGGTCACGATCAGTTGTTCGATGGTGCCCCGTTCGCGCTCGCGCACAATCGACGTCGCTGTGAGCATCGTGGTCAGATATTGCAGGATAATGCCGATCATGGCCGGCACCATGTAGTAGGCGCTGATGAGGCCGGGGTTGAACCAGACAATGGTGCGCACATCGATCGGCTGCGCCGTCATCACCGTTTGACCACGCGTCTGCAGTCGTTCGACGGCCAGGCGCGTCGCCTGCGCCTGGCCGATCAATTGGGCGGCGGCTAAGGCCGTGCTCGCCACCGTTGGATCGGAGCCATCGAGCACGAAGGCGACCTGCGCGTCGCCCCAGCCGGCCAGCGTTCGACCATAGCCCGGCGGAATCATCAGTCCTGCGCGCACGACGTTGCGGTCGATCAAATTGCGCAACTCCTCTTCAGAGTCGACCCACTGCGTAACCACAAAATAGTCTGCGACGCGATAGGCGTCGATCAGCCGACGCGAGGCAGGCGTGCGGTCTCGATCGAGCACGGCAAGCGCAATGTTGCGCACGTCGTTCGTCGCCGCGTAACCGAGCAAAATCATCATCACCACCGGCATGATGAAAGTCATCGCCAGTGTGCGCGGATCACGCGTGATCTGGATAAATTCTTTGCGGATAAGACTGATCAGACGCGCGTACGTATGTGCGATCCCTTGTGAATTCAATGTTTCTAAATGTCTCGATGTAGAGTCTTCTTTGAGAGCTCCATCCGCTCGGCGTCGCCCCTCTCTTCCGCTGTTTCATCTGGACGGTTTGCGCCCTTTTACGCCATCACGCCATGGAGATAGATATCAATAAACACCTCAAGCGCATCTTCGCCCATCAGAGAGCGCAGTGATGGCGGCATCATTGCCTCCGTGATGTAATAAGAGAAGAAGAAGCCAAGAAAGGAGCGCACCAGCAGCAAGGGAGGAATCGCGCGCAGCCTCCCTTCTCCAGCCTGGATCACATCGAACAGGGGAGTGAGCTCCGGCGCAATTTGCTCATAAAGAGCCGGTAAATGCATGCCATTGAACTCCACGATCTCGATGAACATCAGGTGGAGCAGGTCGCTGCGCTTCTCCAACTCGCCGACGAGTCGTCGGGCCGCGTTGCGAAGGAGCGTTTCCACCGTCTTTCCTTCTGTCGCTCGTAAAACAGGCAGAATCGTGTGATAGGGATGACGCTCGAAAAGCACCGCCTTCCAGATTTCCTCTTTGCTTGCGAAGTGCGCGTAGACGCCGCCCAACGTGAGACCCGCGCGCTGCGCAATCTGGCGCATGGACGTGCCATGATAGCCCTGACTCATAAACAGGACGTAAGCAGCCTCCATGATGCGGGATTGCGTCTGCTCTCCCTTTCGCGTCAGTTCCTCATGCATCAGCCAGACCTCTATAAAAAAAAACGGACGTTCGTTATTATTTTGGATCGTTCCATAGATTGCGTCACCGGCCATTTGGGGAGTCTTTTGAAAAATTGATGGGAGGGAAAGGCATCCGCCGTTCTGCTTTCTCTTTCTTGTTGGCCCCCTTCTTGTGGCACAATGGTGCGGAAATTCATAATTGCGCAACCCGTTCATCGCACAATCCATTCCACAACGTGAATAACAAGAGCTTGAAACAATAGGACATTGAAATGGACGCGCAGACAATCACTCCCGCAAGCAGCGTAAGGATCGACCGTTCGGAGCCGCTGCCTCTGTTGTTTCTCGCCGGGCAGCCGAGCTGGAAGATGCCGCAGCTCACCAGCCTGAACCGACTGCCCCCGCGCGCGACGCTCTATCCCTTCCCCACCGCCGACGATGCGCTGCACAGAGCGCGCGAAGAGTCGCCCTGGTTCCTGTTGCTCAACGGCGTCTGGGATTTCAAACTCTTCGCAGCGCCAGAGCGGGTCACCGGCGCCGCGCTGCACGACGGCGCATGGTCGCCGATCCAGGCGCCCGGCGTCTGGACCATGCAGGGCTACGGCCGGCCGCACTACACCAATGTGCAGATGCCTTTCCCCAACCTGCCGCCGGACGTCCCCGACGCCAACCCGACCGGCGTCTATCGTCGTATGTTCACGCCGCCGGAGCACTGGCGCGGTCGGCGCGTCGTGTTGCATTTCGGCGGCTGCGAAGGCGCGCTCTACGTCTATCTCAACGGCCACGCGATCGGCCTGAACAAGGACGCGCGCACGCCCGCCGAGTTCGACGTCACTCGCTATGTACGCTTCGATGGGCAGAATGAGCTGCTCGCCGTCGTCGTGCAGTGGTCGGACGCCGCCTTCATCGAAGATCAGGACATGTGGTGGCACGCCGGCCTCCAGCGCGAAGTCTTTTTGTACGCAACGGGGACGCCGCATCTGCAGGACGTCTTTGCACGCGGCGACCTCACCGACGACCTGCGCAATGGCGTGCTGCGCATCACGGCCAAAGCCGGCTTCCCCGGCGGCGACGTCGCAGGCTGCACGCTGGAGGCGCAGCTCTACGACGCGCGCGGCAAAGCCGTCTTCCGCAAGCCGCTGCGCGCCGACTTCAGCGCACCCGACTTTCCGCGCGGCGAGGTCTCGCTTGAGGCGGAGGTTGCCAAACCCAAGCTCTGGTCGGCGGAGACGCCCAACCTGTACACGCTGGTCGTCACGTTGAAGACGCCCAACGGCGAAGAGAGCAGCCGCTGCACCGTCGGTTTCCGCAAGGTCGAGATCCGCGACCGCAGCCTGCTCATCAACGGCAAGCGCGTGCTGATCAAGGGAATGAATCTTCACGACCACGACGATGCGACCGGTCGCGCCCTCACTCGCGAGCGCATGGAGAGCGATCTCCAGCGCATGAAGCAGTACAACGTCAACGCCATCCGCACGTCGCACTATCCCAAGGACCCGCATTTCTATGACCTGTGCGACCGCTACGGCTTCTACGTCATCGACGAGGCCAATATCGAGTCCCATGCCTTTTATCGCGAGCTTTGTCGCGACCTGCGCTACACGCACGCCTTCGTCGAGCGCGTGCAGAACATGGTCGAACGCGACAAGAATCATCCTTGCATCATCCTTTGGTCGCTGGGCAACGAAAGCGGCTATGGCCCCAACCACGACGCGGCTGCAGGCTGGGTGCGCGGCTACGATCCGAGCCGGCCGTTGCACTATGAGGGCGCCATCTCCATCTGGGCGGGCGGCAACTTGCGGGGCGGCGAGCGCGTCACCGACGTCATGTGCCCAATGTACCCGGAGATCAGCCGCATCATCGCCTACTCTGAACAGAACGCCGATCCTCGTCCGCTGATCATGTGCGAATACTCGCACGCCATGGGCAACAGCAACGGCAGCCTCGCCGATTACTGGGCCGCCTTCGAGCAATATCCGGCGCTGCAGGGCGGCTTTATCTGGGAGTGGCTCGACCACGGCATCCGCCAGACGGCCCCCAACGGTGAAAGCTATTGGGCCTACGGCGGCGATTTTGACGACGTTCCCAACGACGCCAACTTCTGCGCCGACGGCATCGTCTGGCCGGACCGCACGCCGCACCCGGCGCTCAACGAGTTCAAATACCTGGCGCAGCCGGTGCGCGTCGAACCGGTGAAGCTCGCCAAAGGCCGCGTGCGCATCCTCAATCGATGTGACTTTTTGAACCTAGGATGGCTGCGCGGGGAATGGGAGCTGGTCGAGGACGGCGTGGTGATCGCCGGCGGCAAATTGCCCAAGCTCGACGTCGACCCTGGCGAGGGGATCGAAGTGACGCTGGAGGAGGCGACGCCCTGGTTGAGCGGCAAGAAAGCGACCGACGGGGAGTGTTTTCTCAACTTCCGTTTTTATCAGCGCAACAAGACGTTATGGGCGCCGGCCGGGTATGAGGTCGGCTGGGTTCAGCTCGATGCGCCGACCCGAGTGCGCAGTAAACGCAAGGCGCAACGCGCCGATTCGACGGCGGCGGCGGTCGAAGTCGTCGAGCGCGACGAGCAGATCATCCTGCGCAGCGCGTTCAGTGAGGCGGTGTTCGATCGACGGGGCGGTCTGCTTACGGCGTTCGGCGCACCGGGGCGCAATATGTTGGTGCGCGGGCCTCGGCTCAACGTCTGGCGCGCAGCGACGGACAACGACGGCATTCGCCTGCTGGAGAACCCTGCATGGAAGGCGCTGCCGCGCTGGCTGGCCTTGGGCCTGAACGCCGTCCAGTTTCAGCTTGCAGAAGTTCGCCTGATGCAGGAGTCGCGCAACCCGGTCGTCGAGGTCGTGCATCGGGCGAGCGGCCGCAATCGATGGAGCGATTTTACGCACATCCACCGCTACGCGCTCCTGCCCGACGGCGCGCTTGAGCTGTACAACGAAGTCCATCTCGGCGACGACGTGACCGACATTCCGCGCGTGGGCGTCGATCTGGCGCTTCTGCCCGACTTTGAGCGACTCGAATGGTATGGCCGCGGCCCCTGGGAAAATTACAGCGACCGCAAAGCCTCGGCGATGATCGGCCGCTATCGCAGCACGGTGACGGAGCAATATGTGCCCTACATCATGCCGCAGGAGCATGGGCACAAGACCGACGTGCGCTGGCTCAAGCTGACCGACGGGGACGGCTATGGTCTCTATGTCCAGGGCGCTCCAATCTTTGAGTTCTCGGCCAGCCACTTCACCGCCAACGATCTCTTCCAGGCAAAACACACCTACGAGCTGACCCCGCGGCCGGAGGTCTACCTGAACCTGGACGCTGCGCATCGCGGCCTCGGCACGGCAAGCTGTGGGCCAGACACGCTGCCGCAATACCGACTGTTGGAGCGCGTCTACCGGTTTGGGTGGACGCTGCGCGTGGCGCAGGCAGGCGGCTCATCTTAAGACCCATTGCATGGCGCCATGTCCATTGCGACGAGGACGGCGCCATGCAGGCGCTCGCAGTGGATTTCGCAAAGATGGATGACTTCACGTTGCTTGTGCTGGATATCGGCACGTCCTCGACGCGGGCGTTGCTGTTCGACGGTCGCGCGCAGCTGTTGACCGATTCCATTGTCCAAATTCCCAACGCGCCGCGCGTCACCCCGGCCGGCGACGTAACCTTCGACGCCGACGCGCTCTTTGCAGCCGTGGTCGAGGCGGTCGATCGCACGTTGGCGACGCCCGCGGCGCAGCGCCGAGCGGTGCGCGCCGTGGCGGGATGCACCTTCGTCGCCAATGTCGTTGGGTTGGATGCGCAAGGTCAACCGTTGACGCCGCTCTTCACCTACGCCTCTCCCGGATGCGCAGAGGCGGTGGCCGAGTTGCGCTCTGCTCTGGCCGCGGGCGGCGTCCGCGCTGTGCACGACCGCACAGGGTGCCCGCTGCACACGTCGTACCTGCCTGCGCGTTTTCACTGGATAACAAGACAACATCCGGAGTGGCTGAACCAGGCGCAGCGTTGGCTTTCCATCGGCGACTATGTGCTCTGGCGATTGACGGGTTCAACTTGCACGAGCTACAGCGTCGCATCCTGGACGGGTCTGCTCAATCGCCGCACGCTGCAGTGGGACGAGGAATGGCTGGAGCGGCTGCAACTTTCCGTTGAGCGCCTGCCGCCCTTGGTGGAAGCTGCGCCGCTTTCGGTTGGCTTGCAGCCGGAATGGGCGCGTCGTTGGCCGGCGTTGCGCGAGGCCGTGTGGATTCCTCTCATCGGCGATGGCGCCGCCGCCAACGTGGGCAGCGGCGCCGTCTCGGCGCAGCAGGTGGCGTTGACCATCGGCACGACGGGCGCCATGCGCGTCGTCGTCCCCGCCGAGCAGCCCGCCGTGCCCGACGGCCTCTGGCTCTATCGCGTGACGGCGCAAGAGGCATTGCTCGGCGGCGCAACCACGGAGGGCGGCAACCTGCTGGCGTGGCTGCGCGAGACGCTGCGTTTGCCCTCTCTGCCGGAGATCGAGGCGGCGATGGCAGCGGCGCCGCCCGCTGCGCACGGCGTGCACTGCCTGCCTTTCATCGCAGGCGAGCGGGCGCCGGGCTGGAACGAGGCTGCGCGAGCCGCATTGATCGGTTTCACCCAGTCGACGACGCCGCTCGATCTTTACCGCGCGGCGATGGAAGCCATCGCCTATCGCTTCGCCCTGATCTATCGGCGGCTGCAACCGTGTCTGCCGGAGGAAGGGCGCAACAGCGCCATCGTCGCCAGCGGCGGCGCCTTGACCGCGTCCCCTTCGTGGCAGCAAATTGTGGCGGATGTCTTGGGGCGCCCGCTGACGCTTCTGCAAGAGGTCGAGCTCTCGGCGCGCGGGGCGGCGATTCTTGCGCTGCGCAGTCTGGGCGTCCTGCCGGCGTTGGACGCTCTCCCGCCATCCCTGGCGGCGACGATTCAGCCGGACATAGCTCGCCATCGACGCTATCAAGAGAGGATCGAGGAACAGTCGGCGCTGTATGCGCGCCTGTTCGGGTGAAGGCGAGTCGCGTCGGACGGAGGGTTTGGTCGCTCCCTCTTTTGTCGCTAGAATGGTGCTAACCGAGCGACGCAATTCGTGGACAAGCCTATGTCTCTGACCGATCCCGCCTATCCGCCGCCGCAACGCAACCGGACTTCGACCATTCTCACCATCAGCATTCTGGTGGCGTTTTTCCTGCTGATCGGCCTGAGCTGGATGGTCTTCGCCGTGCAAAACGGCCTTGTGGCCCTGGTCACGCCCACACCGACGCCGACCCCGCGCGCCGCAACGCCGACGCCCACGCCGGACGTGCGCGCCACGCACATCGCAGAAGACATGTTGACGCAGGTGGCCTTCGCCGCCACAGCGATTATGCGGTTGACGCAGACGCCTTCCGGCGCGGTCTTATCGCCCGATTCTCCGCTCCCTCCAGAGCTAGGGCTGCCGACGGCGCCGGAGACGCGCCCGACGCAGAGCGTGCAGTTGCCGCTCGTGGCGATCGGCGAAGCGCAGCCGGCCTCCCCGTTGCCGCCCGACCAACCGCCGGCGGAGGCCCAGTTCCCGGCGGAGGCATTGACGGCGACTGCGATTTTTATGCCCGGCGTTGCGGTCGGCGAGGCCGCGCCGACGCCGACTCCGCCGTTCCTGGAGCCGCCCCCCTCGCCGACGCCGGAGTTCATCCCTCCGACGGACACGCCTACGCCGTTCGTTGCGCCGCCGCCGACGCCAACGCCTTTTATCTCGGTGCAGTCGCTGGCGGCGATCACCCGCGCCGGGGCCGATACGGCCGTCTACATCGGCCCGAGCACCTTTTACACGCGCAGCGAGATCGCGCTGCCGCCCAACACCCAGATTCAACTGCGCGGACGCACCCTGGCCGGCGACTGGCTGTTCGGCTGCTGCATCAATAACTCGCAGGGCTTCTGGGTGCGACCCGCCTACGTCACTATCGGCGGCAACCCGGTTCCGCCGGCCTTTCCGCCGGGCGTCGATCTGAACAGTCCGCAGTGGGATGTCAACAACCCCAAATGGCTGCCGATCATTCCTGTGGACGGCTCGCTGATCCCTCGCCCCCAGCCGACCTCGCCGCCTTTTGGCGACTTCCCCCTGGCCCGCTACGATCGCGGCAACACGGGCCGCCTGCCGATGCTGCCGCGTCCGCCGCTCTTTGACGCCTGGGGAGCGCTGACGCACGCGGGGGCCGCCTTCCGCTCGCCTGTGGCCGTCATGGGGCCGAACGTGATCGCCGGCAACGACGATGGGCAGTTGTACAGTTTGAATCGGGACGTCGGCTCCCAGCGCTGGCGCTACGGTTTGGGCGGCGTCGGCGCCCTGGCGCCCGCCGTCAACGATGGTCTGATCTATTTCCCCTACGCCGGCAACCGTATGGTGGTAGTGCAGGACGGGGGCACATTCGCCAATTTAGTCTCCAACATCGATTTGCCGGGCCTGATCACGACGTCGCCGACGTTTCTGAACGACGTCGTCTTTCTCGGCGTCGGGGAGGGCGGCGCCGCCCGGCTGGTCGCTATGAAGCGAGACAACCTCAACGACCGTCGCGAAGTTTCTCTTCCGCTGTCGTCTCAGCCCAGGCTGCTTCAGCCCGCCATCGGCCAGGAGGTCATCTACGCGGCGGGCGACAAGGTGTGGGCGATCGACGTCAATTTGTGGAGCGGAATCGAGGTGATCTGGGAAAGCGCCAATTTAGGCCCCATCGCTGCGCCGCCGGTTTATGCCTTCCCCGGCGCCATCCGCACGGCCGAGCTGTACGTCGCCGACGTTTCCGGCAACCTGCATGCGCTGGACGCCAACACCGGCGCTCGCATCTGGACCTATCCTTCCGGCGCGCCGATCGCCATGCTGGCGGTCAACGACAGCGCCGTCTTTGCTGCAGGAGGCGGCCTGTTACGCGCCGTCTCGAGACAAAATGGACAGTTGCTGTGGACGGCGCAGACCGGCGGCAACCTCGCAGGAGGGCCGTTCGTCGCCAACGATCGGGTGCTCATCATCACGCAAAACGGGGCAGTCTTCTATGACGCCAACAGCGGCGCAGTGCTGGACGCCGCCACCTTCTTCCGATCTCCGCTCCTCGCCGCGCCCGCCGTCAGCCAGGAGTGGCTGTTTGCGCCTTCCAACATGAGCATCTTCGGCTATCGAGGGAATCCATAGTGGCTGCATCGCTTTCAAAAGAATCAGGTCGTCGGCCTGGTTGGGATGTTTTTCTTGTTGCGCTGCTCGTCTTTGCGTTGTTGCAGGTCGTCGGACTGGCGGAGCAGGCGGCCCTGCCCCATCGCCTGCAGGATGTGCTGCGTCACCCGATCCTCGGCTCCTTGTTGCCGCAGGCGGGCTATGCAGCGATGGGGGAGGTCGGCCCTCGCCCCGGCGAACCGATCGGACTGCTGCTGAACGCGTTGACGCTAGGCGCGCTCATCGCCTACGCTCTGTTCGACCTGGCGTTGACGGAGCCGCGGCGCACGCGCTGGAAAGCATGGGCGTTGGCGGCGATCATCGCGACGGCCGTCGTGCTGCCCACGGTGAAGTTGATCCTGCTGCGCGAGGGCAGCGGCCCGGCGAGTTACACGCACGACGGCGGCGTCATCCAGACCGAGGCGACCATCCAGTATTTGCTGGCCGGCAAAAACCCATACACCGAGGATTACGTCGACACTCCGATGGCGGAATGGGGCTTCAGCGAGTATCGCACGGCGCTCTATCACTATCCTTATCTGCCCTGGACGTTCATTTTCAGCGCGCCCTTTTATCTGTTAGGGCAGGCGGTGGGCTTCTATGACCAACGCATCGTCTATCTCCTGCTGTTTGCAGCGATGCTGCCAGCAGCGGCGAAGCTGGCGGAGGGCGCCGCCTTCCGGCTGGCGTTAGTCGCCGTCTTGGCGTTGAACCCGATCATGGCGCTCGACGTCATCTTTGGGCAGAACGACGTCTTTGTGTTGGCCTGGATCGTCTTCGCCCTGGCGGCCTGGCGCACGGCGCTGCAACGGCGCTCCGCCGGGCAGGATGGCGGGCGCTGGCTGGCGTTGTCGGCGCTTTGCTTTGGCCTGGCCTGCGCTTCTAAACCCACCGCCTGGTTTTTGGCGCCGTTCTATGGCCTCCTGCTGGTGCAGGACAATGCACATCTGCGTCAGGCGGGCTGGCGTGGGCTGTGGCCCGCGCTGCCGATGATTTTGAAACGCGCTGCGCCTGCGTTGGGAGCGTTCCTGCTCCTCCTGCTTCCCTATGTCCTCTGGGACGCCGCATCGCTGTATGACGACGTCTGGCGTTGGAGCTCAGGACAGGGGCCGACGGGCTATCAAATTTGGGGATGGGGCGCCAGCAACTTTGTGCTTGGCCTGGGGCTGGTGAGCAACCGCTTCGCTCCATGGCCTTTCTGGATTGTGCAGACGCTGGCTGCAACGCCGCTGCTGCTCTGGTTCATGGCCCGGCAGATCGGGCGAAACACGTTGACGCTCGCCTGTTGGCATTACGGGCTGTTTCTGTTCGTCTTCTTTTATACAAGCCGTTTCCTGAACGAGAACTATCTGGGCTACATTCTGGCCTTTTTGGCGATCGGCGCGCTGGCCTTTGATGCGCACTCCGCAGATGCAGCAGGCTCGCCAGGAAATGTCGGAGCGCCGATCTCATGACAGAATCGCTGCTCTCCATCGAAGACGCCCGTCTGCTCTATGAGGCCGGCGACGCCGCCCATGACTTCGACCATGTGCTGCGCGTGGCTCGACTTGCCGAGAAGATCGCCCTCGCCGAAGGAGCGGACGTCGCCGTGGTGCGGCTGGCCGCCCTGCTCCATGACCTTCCCGTTCCTGGCGAACCACATGAACCGACGGCGCAGCGTCGCAACGCGCACCACCTGCGCGCGGCAGCCCGCGCCCAGCGCCTGCTGCTCGAACGCGGGGCGTCGCCGACGCTGGCGGAGCAGATTGCACACTGCATCGAGGCGCATCGTCACCGGGATGCGAGCGTGCGACCGCAGACGCTGGAGGCGCAATGCCTCTACGACGCCGACAAGCTAGACGCCATCGGCGCCATCGGCGTGGCGCGTGCGTTCGCCTATGCGGGCGCTCATGGCGGCCGCCTGTGGCGCAAGCCCGCGCGGGCGATCGAACCGACGGAAAACGACCCCTCCACGCCGGACTACACGCCGGTGCATGAATATGTCTTCAAGCTCAGGCAGCTGCTGGACTCTCTGCACACGCCGACGGCGCGCGCGATCGGCTGCCGCCGGCATGCGACAATGGTCGCCTTCTTTGACGCGTTGGACGCTGAGATGGCGGAGAGCCTCGATCAGACCTTCTGAAGAGACCGCAATAACGTTTTCAGGATAGTTGCAACTTTTTCACGATTGACAGCCGCTCTTGCCGGTGCAACAATATTTTATGTGGTGGCTTGGATTGCAACTTCTAGACGCAATAGCGCAACATCGATTCACCATCGTTGTGAAAAAGGCGCCTCTGATGGTTTTCGACAGAACAATCTGGCAAGTCTCGCAGTGCGACTCCTGGCTGCCCGTGCCCGGCGGACCGCCAGATTTTGGGTGGAGGCAGAAAGTGCCGCTACGAGCGGCGTCCATGGCTCGCCAGAATCATCTGTTAAATTCCATCAAAGGTGGAAATCAACCTTTGGGTCGGCGATATAGATTGACCTGATCCGCCACTTCCGGAAAACGACCGTTCCAATGCCTGAAGCGTCTCCTGGCAGTGAAGCTTTGCGTCAAATCCTCGACCTCCTGCCCATCGAAGTCGCTGCGCTGAACCGGCAAGGGGAAATCATCTACGTCAATCCGGCGTGGCGGGCGTTCGCCTGCGCCAACGGCGCGCCTGGAGATTTTGTAGGCGTCAACTACCTCCAGGTCTGCAGACGGGCGCAGTGGGCCGAGCCGCTCGCCATCGACGCCGCCGCAGCGATCGAACGCGCGCTCACAGGAGAGGGCGCTCCGGCCTCTATCCTCTATCCCTGTCCAGACGAGCGCCGTATGCGATGGTTTCGCATGGACGTGGCGCCGGCCCGATGGATGGAAGGGATGGCGGCGCTAGTTTTTCATCAAGAGGTATGCCCGGACAGCCCAGAGCTGCAAAGCCAGCTATTGCGCTTCCCAACGCAGGGGAGGGGCGCCTCTGCGCATCGCTTCAACTCTGCGCAATGGCTTCACATGGCGCTGGAAGCCATTCAGGCCGGCCTGTGGGAGTGGGACTTTCAGAGCGGGGAAGTGCTCTGGTCTCCGGAAAGCTATAGGCTCTTTGGCATGCCGCAGTCTTCGGAGAACCTCTCGTATGACGTCTGGTGGGGTTCGATCCACCCCGACGATCGCCAGGCGGTCGATGAGGCGGTGCGCCGGGCGGTCGAAGAGCAGCGCGACCTTGTCGAGATGGAATTTCGCATCGTGCTGCCGGATGGGACGGTGCGCTGGATGAAAGACCGCGGCAAGATGATCCTGGATGAGGCGGGCCGGCCTGTGCGTATGATCGGCATCCAGATGGACATCACGGAACAGAAGGAAGTGGCGGCCTCGCTGGAGCAGGAGCGCATTCTGCTGCGCACGATGATCGATGCGCTGCCTCTGGCCCTGTATGTGAAAGACAAGCAGGCGCGCAAGATTGTGACGAACGCGGCCGATCTACGTTTTCTCGGCGTTGAGGACCCGGCGGAGGTGTTGGGCAAGACGGACCTCGACCTGTTCAACGAGGGATGCGGCTATGCGTGTTATCTTGAGGACCTTGAGGTGTTGCGCACCGGCCAACCTGTGATCCAGCGCGAAGCTAAAATGGTCAACTATCGCGGCGAGCATCGCCACATTCTGCTTTCCAAAACGCCGCTGCGCAACCGCAATCAGGAGATCATCGGGCTGGTGGGGGTCACGGAAGACATCACGGAGCGCAAGCGGCTCGAAGCTCAGCTTTGGGAGGCGCAGAGGATGGAGTCGCTTGGCGCCGTCGCCGCCGTCGTCGCCCACGACTTCTACAATTTGTTGACGCCCATCATCGGCCTGAGCGAGGTGCTCTTCGCCGAGGCGCCGCCGGACAGCAAGCAGCGGAAGTATCTTGAAAAAATTCTGAGCGCCTCCTACAAAGCCAGAAATCTGCTCAGACAGATGCAAACCTTCAGCCGGCTCCAGGAGGCGGACGCCAGATCGGTGGATCTGGTCGCTATCGTGGCCGAAGCCTGCGACATCCACCGTTCTTCCCTTCCGCCGAACATCGCGTTGCGCGTGCATCTCGAGATGACAGGGGCTAAACTGCAGGCCGACCCGACGCAATTGCATCAGGCGATCATGAATCTGCTCGTCAACGCCCAACAGGCGATCGGCGAGAACGTCGGGGAGATTACGGTGATCGTAGGGTGCGACGCCGATCCAAGCGCCTATCGTCAGCCGCAGGCTTACGTGAAAGTGAGCGACACCGGCCAGGGAATGGACGCGGCCACGCGCCAACGCATCTTTGAACCCTTCTTCACCACCAAACGGGGCAGCGGCAGTGGCCTGGGGTTGGCGATCGTCCAGCGCGTCGTTCGCAGCCTCGGCGGCTCGATCGAGGTGGAGAGCGAGCCGGGCAAAGGCGCCACGTTCACCCTCATTTTGCCTGTGATGGAAATTCACACCTCCCTCCCCTCTTGACCCCTTACTGATTTCCAGTCGCCATCTCACGGTCGTAGCCGGACGCCCTCGGACGGGCGACCATGTCCTGTCGGAGGCGCGACCTATGCAGGTTCGGCCTCCGGCGGGAGTGTGATATGATTGCGAGCAACGACAAGGGATGACTCGCAAAAGGGGAAGATTCAACGCAAATTGTATGTTGAAATCGAGAGAGCGCTTCATGCCATCTTTCAGGAAGCTCTCAGGCTCCCTGGAAGAGGAAAGCAGAGGCTTCGACAGCTTTCAACGTGAACCCATTTCAAAAGGAAGCAAAGCATCCATGCAATCGATCCATCCTTGTTGTAGATGGTTATGGGCTTTGGCGTTCGCCGCGTTGCTGGTCGCGCTTGGGCCGGGCGCCTCGCCGCTCTATGCGCAGGATCGCCCTGAGCCGCAGCCAAGTGCTCTTCTCCCCGAAGCGTGGCCGGGAGAATACATTGTCGCCCTGGAGCCAGAGAGCGGCGAAGTGGCGGCGGCGCAGGCGCAACTGGCGCTGGCCGGCGAGCTGATCGACCAGGTCACCGTCTGCGGCTCCAATCAGACATTGCAGGTGTGGCGGCTGCACGACCCCGACGCCGGGGCAGCGTTTCAGGCGCTGGCCGATGCGCCGGGCATCGCCTCGATCGAACCCAACTGGGTCGTGCGCGCGGCGGGCGCGCCTGCGCCGCCTCCGCCCACGCCGGAGCGGCCTTTCGTCTTCAACGACACCTTCTATGCGTCCCATCAATGGCCGCTGCAGCGCAGCAGCTTTGCGCGCGCCTGGCAGCTTGTGCAGGATCGCAACCTGCCGCTGCAAAAGGTGCGCGTCGCCGTCATCGACAGCGGCGTGGACTTCAATCATCCCGACCTGGCAGGGCGTCTCTTGCCCGGCTTCAATTACATCATGACGACCACCGCTCCCATCGATGACTTCGGCCACGGCACCCATGTCGCCGGCGTCATCGCCGCCATTGCCAACAACGGCGTCGGCGTCGCCGGCGGCGCGCCCAACGTTGAGATCGACCCGCTCAAGATGCTGGGCAGCAACGGCGGCGGTGCGACCGCCAATTTAATCCGAGCCATTTGCGACGCCGCCGATCGGGGGGCGAACGTTATCAACATGAGTCTGGAGATTCCAACCGGGGCCATCTCCCTGCCCACCGCCAACGCGATTCAGCAGGCGGTGGATTACGCTTACGCAAAAGGAAGTCTGTTGGTGGCCGCTGCGGGCAACAGCAACGGCGGCCCGGTCTACTACCCGGCGCGCCTCAACCATGTGGTCGCAGTCGCTGCGCTGACGCCGGAAAACACGCGCGCCTCCTACAGCGCCGTCGGCACCCAGCTCGACATCGCCGCCGGCGGGGGAAGCTTCACCCGAAGCGTGCTGAGCGCCTGGCCGGCCAGCGTTCCGGGCAAATGCACCGGAGCCGGCCGCGTGCTGTTGAGTGAAGGCGGCGCCTATTACTGTACGGTGCCGGGCACCAGCATGGCGGCGCCGCTCGTCAGCGCAGCGGCTGCTTTGCTCAAGGGGATCCGCCCTGCGCTGACCGCCGACGTCATCGAGTCCATCTTGAAGCAGACCGCGCGCGACATCGGCCTGTCGCAAGTGGAAGCAGGCGCCGGCCTGCTCGACGCCGAGGCGGCCGTGCGTCGCCTGCTTTCCGCCGACGTGCGCATCTCGCCGCCGCGCATCGACGCGAGCTTGCCGCCAGGCGCGCCGCCCTTCACGCAGACGGTGATCCTCGACTCGCCTTCGTTGGCGCCGGTGAACGTTTCCGGCGTCATCGCATCGGCGCCGTGGCTGAAGGTGGTCAACGTGGCGGGGAGCAGCTTTACGTCCGGCCTCTCCTACGGAGCGCCGCTCTACCTCACCTTCGCCGTCTCGCCGACGCACCTGATCACCGGCGTCTACAGCAGCGCTGTGAATTTGACCTTCACGCACGCCGACAACTCGGTGCAATCGAACGCGGTGTCGTTGACGGTGAGCGTCGGCGACTGGGTGACGCATCGCACCTACCTTCCGCTGATGACGGGGGGTGGAGAACAGGCGCCGCCCCGCGCGTTTGAATGGGAGCAGCCCGTCGGGGCTCCCACCTTGTTGTCGATCCAGAGCGGCGGCTATGTGACCGTTCCGCTGCCGTTCGCTTTTCCGCTTTCCGGCGCAGGCGCCATTGACAGCGCTGCGACCTACACGCAGGCGTATGTGTACGAAGACGGCTTCCTGGCGTTTGCCGGCGGCGCCTTTGCGCCGGTCGCCGAGCCAAGTCAGAACCGCTGTCTGCCGGTGCTCGATCAGCCCGCACAGGCTATTTTCGGCTGGTGGGCGGACCTCGACCCCAACCTGTCAGGCGGGGTGATCAGCGCCTTCCAGCCGGCGCCGGATCGCTTTGTCATTCAATATGAAGACGTGGCGTCGGCGGCGGGCGTGGAGCCTCCGTACACCGTCACCTTTCAGATCGTGCTCCACAGCAACGGCGACGTCGGCCTCAACTACTTGGCGGTCCCCGACGCCGTGGCGCAGGACCTCGGCGAGCTGACGCCGGAGGTGACGGTGGGGGTGCAGGCGCGCAGCGGCCTCTTTTACAACCAGGCGACGTGCATCACGTTGAGCGAAGGCTTCGGGCGACCGCCCCATTCTCAAACGTCCATTTTGATCGCACGCAAGGATGTCTACTGATGATGAGTTCGGAGTTGCATCGCAAAGAGGCGGAATCGCAGGGCAGCGTTCCGATCGCAGTCGTCACCGTCAGCGATACGCGCACGCCGGAGACCGACGTGAGCGGGCAGCGCATCCGCGCGCTGGCGGAGGCGGCCGGCCACGCCGTCGTCGCCTATCGCATCGTGAAGGATGAGCCTGAGCAGGTGCTGCAGGCGCTCGAGGAGCTGGCGGCGAGTCCGGCGCGGCTGATCATCTTCAACGGCGGCACCGGCATCGGTCGCCGCGACCGCACCTACGACGTGATTAGCCGCGCGATCGAAAAGCCGCTGCCGGGCTTTGGGGAGTTGTTTCGCATGTTGAGCTACGAGCAGGTCGGCGCGGCCGCCATGTTGAGCCGCGCCACCGCCGGCGTCTATCGAGACAAGGTGATCTTCAGCACCCCTGGCTCCCCCAACGCCGTGCAACTGGCGATGGAAAAGCTGATCTTGCCGGAGATTCAGCATCTGGCCTGGGAGCTGGTGCGGTGAGGCTGTGAAGCACGGGGCATGGAGCGTGGTGCGTGTTGCGTCGGTGGATTGATCTTGTCGGGTTGCAGGGGAGCGTCCGGCCGGAGGCCGAACCTGCGCAGGTCACGCCTCTGCTTAGCCGATCAGCAACAGCAGCGCCACGAACAGGGCGAATAACGTCGCCGTCAAAGCGGCGACCGCCGGCGGCAGCGCCATGCAAAGCAGCGTGCGCACAGGATCGAGCCGGGTGACGTAGCGCACGGCCTGATAGTAGAAGATCGCCGCCCAGAGCCACGCCGCCACGACGGCGAGCGGCCCCAGCAGCGGGATCGGCGCCAGGCCGGTGAGCAGCATCGGGGCGGCGGTGAAGCTGGTTGCAGCGAAGAAAGTTTGCAGGCGATTGGTTGCGCCGAAAAGTCGCGCCAATGCAGCCACAAACGCGCCGTAGACGATCCAGCTCGACAGCCAGCCCAACGGCGTGTTCAGCCACAGCCCCAGGCTGGAGAGCAGAGCGGCCAAAAACCCCGGCATGCGCGGTTCGACGCCGGCAAGCAGGCTGGTTGTATTGGCTGCGGCGTTTAGAGCGGGAGCGCCGGCATAGGCGCTCGCCAGCTCGGTCAAGGAGAGAGCGGCGGCGGCCAACGGCGCTGCAGTCCCTGCGCGCAGGCTCACCCATAAATTGCCGAGGAAGGGCAACAGGCCGGCCGTCAGCCCCAACACAAAGATCATGCCGATTCCCTGGCGCATTGAAACCGTAATTTCACCGCGCTCATATGGATCGAAGGCGTCGCTCAGGCGCAGAAAAGCGGCGTCCCACATCTGCTGCCAATCAGGCAGCCAGTGCTGACGTTGCAGCCACTCCTCGCGGTCGGTGCGATCGGGCAAGATGACATGGGTTTGTGAACTCATCGGAACCCTCCTGCTGCATATCCAATGCCGAACGCTGCGACAAGCGCCGCCACCAACAAGAAGCCGGCTGCGTAGACGATCAACGTCGCAATGGCTGCCTGACGCCATTCCAGCTCCTGCGAGACCTGGATGGCCCGGTAGCCGATCAGCAGGCTCCAGACCCCGATCGGCGCCAGGTTGGGACCGGCGAAAGGCGCGATGTTGAAAATGAAAAAAATCAGAGGAGCGACGATCAGCGCCGCCGCGCCGAATGTAGCGTTGAGCGAAGCGCGGCTTCCCATGGCGCGCCCCACCCCAAATGCGAGCACGCTGAAGAACAGCCACCAGACGACCGCAAGGCCCGGAAGGCTCAAGACCGGGAGCAGATGGCTCCACCCGCCCGCATAGCCGGTGAAAAGCGCAACGATCGTCCAGATTTCGGAGACGAGGCGCTCCACTTCGGCCGGCGAAAGCGCAGCCGTAGCTGCAAGCTGTCGCCCGCCCTGGAGGAGGGTGATGTACAGACTTTCCGGCGCGGGCAAGGTCAAAGCGGTCAAAAAACCGCCGATCGCCGCTGCAACCCCCGCCAGCAGGCTCACCGTTGTGACGAGGACAAACCCTTCCATCCACGGGTTGTCATCGTCGACCATGGCTTCAAAGGGTTCATTTTCCAGCACCAACGCTTTGGCGACGAACGCCGGATAAGACCTGGGTTGTAGCATTGCGCAAACTCCCATTCGTTTGGGATTGGGTGACGCTTCGGGGTGGATCATAGCACATTCTCTGCGTTTGAGATAATGGTATAATGGCGGTAATGAACACAGCGACGCTGTTAACCGCCCTCACGCCGATTCTGTCAGTCTTCCTCTTTCTCGTGCTTTTTCGTTTTCCCGCCGTGCGCGCCATGCCGATTAGCCTGGCTTTGACCGCTGCACTGACGATGCTCTTCTGGCGCGTGCCCGGGGTTCAGGTGCTGGCCGCTGCGCTGGAAGGGCTGATGATCGCCGCCTCGATCCTCTGGATCATCTTTGGCGCCATTTTGCTGCTCAACACGCTGCGCGAGAGCGGCGCCATCGACGCCATTCGCAACGGCTTCATGTACATCAGCGCCGATCGTCGCGTGCAATTGATCATCATCGCCTGGCTTTTTGGCGCGTTTATCGAGGGGGCTGCAGGCTTTGGCACGCCGGCGGCTTTGTGCGCTCCGCTGCTGGTGGCGTTGGGATTTCCTCCCTTGGCGGCTGTGGCGTTGGCGTTGATTGCCAACAGCAGCCCGGTCTCTTTCGGCGCAGTGGGGACGCCGGTGATCATCGGCGTCGGCGAGGGCTTGCAGGTGGGCGGCAGCCTGGCTCCGGCTGTGGCGGCCTATCTCGGTCAGCAGCCCTTTGAACGTTTCCTGCGCAGCGTCGCCGTGCAGGCGGTGCAGATCGACCTCCTGGTCGGCTCCTTCATTCCGCTGATCCTGGTGGCGTTTTTAACGCGCTTTTTTGGCGCCAATCGCAGCTGGCGCGAGGGGTTGTCCATCTGGCCTTTCGCCCTTTTCGCCGGCTTCAGTTTCACCATCCCGGCGTTGACGGTGGCCGCGCTGTTCGGTCCGGAATTTCCCTCGCTGCTTGGAGGGCTGATCGGGTTGGCGATTGTGACGCCCGCCGCCCGCCGTGGATTTTTATTGCCCAAGGAACCGTGGGACTTCGGCGCGGCCAACGCCGAATCCAGTTTCAGCGCCCGTCTGACCTTGCGCCGCGCCTGGCTCCCTTACTTGCTCGTGGCGGGCTTGCTGGTCATCACGCGGTTGAACGGTTTGCCCTTCAAGGCGTGGCTGCAACATTTCCAGGTGGGTTGGTCTCAGATTCTCGGCACGGAGATCAGCGCTTCGTTTGCGCCTTTGTATCTGCCGGGGACGATCTTTGTCCTGGCGGCGGCGCTGACGGTCTTTCTGCACGCCATGAGTCGCAGCCAGGCGCTGCAGGCGTTCAATCGCTCGGCGCGCATGTTGGCGGGCAGCGCAGTGGCGTTGGGCGCCGCCGTGCCGATGGTGCGCATTTTCATCAACTCCGGCGTGAACGAGGCGGGGCTGGAGAGCATGCCGATCGAGCTGGCAAGCTTGATGGTGGCGGCGTTCGGGCAGGCCTGGCCGTTGGCCGCCCCGTTGGTGGGTTCGTTGGGGTCCTTCATCTCCGGCAGCGCCACCTTCAGCAACCTGATGTTCTCGCTCTTTCAATTCAGCGTGGCCGAACAGGTTGGGCTGCCAGCGCGGATCGTGCTTGCCCTGCAGATGATCGGCGCCAATGCCGGGAACATGATCTGCGTGCTCAACGTTGTGGCGGCCGCCTCGGTCGTCAACCTGCTGGGACAGGAAGGCGCCATTATCCGCCTGACGCTGAGGAGCATGCTCTATTACGTCCTGTGGGCGGGTGCGCTGGGATTTCTGCTGACGTTGATAGGTTGAGCAGCGCCTTTCATCGCTTCCGCGCCGATTCGTTCATGGCGTAGAGGTCGGCTCCGGCGTGGGCGTGACCGTGCCGGGGCCGACGAGATAGACTGCCCGCCACGGTTGATACTTGCTGCGCAGCGTGTCGGTGCGCGTCGTGCCGTTCTCAACGATCGTGCGCGTCACCGTCACGGTCATCCCGTCCTTCTGCCATTCGACCTGCTTCATCTGACCAGGAGCCAGGCTTTCATCCACGGTGTAGACCGGCGGGCCGGGTTTGATGACGTCGGTGATCTCCGGCTTGCTGATCGTCACCGTGCGGTGGGGTTTGGTGCCGTAGAAGTTGAAGGTGATGACGCCGTTGACGCTGTCCACGACAGGCTCGATCAACAGGTAAGCGTCGGTGTCATTGCGGAAGCGGAAATCGACGGTCGGCGTGAAGATGGTGGCGTCCAGCCCTGGCTCGCCGTACCAGTCGACGACGTAGCCGTGATTATAGCGTTCGACGATGGGAAACCCGCCTTGATAGGCGGCGCGGAAGACGGTGGTGCTCACCTGACAGACGCCGCCGCCCACGCCCACCGCCGTGCGGTCGCCCCAGATGATGAGCGAGTCCTCGAAGCCGTTGGCGGAGCTGACGTCGCGCACGATTTGATTGAAGCTGAAGATGCCGTTGGGAGGAATCACCACCCCCTCGAACTGCTTGGCGGCCACTTCAATGTTGCGGATGCGGCTGGCGCTGCTGCCTGCGAAGTAGGTGCGTCCGCTTGCGACCAGCTCGCGAATGCCCATTTCGGCGATGCGGTTCATGTCTACGGCCGGTTCGATCGTTTTAACCACCAGCGACGCTTCGTCGGCGCCGCTGACGATCGCCGAGCGGATCGCCGCAATGGTGGCCTCCACGTCGAGCGCGCGACCGGGAAAGCTGGGGCTGAGCACGGTGACTGCGCCCGTCTGCGGGTTGAAGCGCAGGCGAGCGTCGCGCGGCCGCCGTTCAATTTGGGCGGCGATCGGCTCCAGGAAGCGACGCAGGCTGGCTTCGTCCAGCTCCGGCGGATCGACGGAGCGCAACATGTTGCGCAATTCAGCGGGCGTCAACGCCAGGGCAAAATTGTCGGCCTGCGAACGCAGCAGCAGCGGGCGCATTTCTATGTCGTTGTTCAGCGGCGCCGAAGGGGTGACGGAAGGCGCGGGCGCTGCAATGGAATGCACGACTAGCGGCGCCCGCACCGTCCCTGCTGCGCCGTCGGCAAGCTGTTGCAGCAATCCCTGAAGCGTGGCTTCGACGTCGACGCTGCGGCCGGCTTGGGCCGGGATCACGACGTCCCCCAGCCTGCGCTCTGCAACGGCGGGACGATCGACGCCGGCCGCCAGCGCAGCGACTGCAGCGCGCAGTTCCTCTGCGTCGACCTCGACGCGCGGGACGATCACCACACCCAACAAGGCTGCGCGGAGTTGGGCGACGACGTCGTTCAGCAGAGAGCCGCTGCGGCCATAAAGATAAGCGCGGTTGACGGCGTCGAGCAGGTCGGCGCGCGCCTGCACCTGCGCAGCGGAAAGCGGCCGCTGCTCCCCTTCATGCTCCAGCACAATGGGCGGCAGAGGATAGGGGCGCAGTCTTTCCCCGAGCCGTTGATAGGCTTCGCTGCGCGTCAACCCGCCGAGCGAAACGCCGGCTACGCTGACGCCGGTGTAAATGCGCCCGGTGTGCCAGAACCCCCACGTCGCCGCTGCGGTGACGCCGGCAAGCAAGGTCAGCAGCACAAAGAGCGCAGCCATATCCAACGCTGTGCGTCGGAAAGGTTGTGTTCGTGGAGGTGGGTTGTAGACCTGTTGCATGGTGCGAGCTCCCTCAACCGCCCAGTTGGGGGCGGATATAGCGAAACGGTATCACCAGGTTCAGCAGAAAGAGCGCCAGAAAGGGCGACGCCCAGATCAGCACTCGTGCGATGCGCAGTGCAGGCTGCCAGCGCTCCTGCTCCAAAATGCGCTGAAGAAACACGGGCGCGCCGATGACGATGGCATCGACGGAGCCAAAAAGCAAGAGGGGTTGCAACATCAGCATCAACCCAAAGAGGCCGATGGCGAGCATCGTCCAGCGATCCATCATCTCGACGCGCAAGTCGGCGATGGCCAGCGCCGCCGCAAGCACCACCGCCATCATGCCGGTGAGTTTGCCCTGCAGCGGCTGCATCAACTCGCGCCAGGCCAGCGCGACAAATGTGCTGATCGGCAACAAGCCCCAGAAAAGATAGCGCCCTTGATGTTGCACGAATTTGAGATTATAGCCGATAAAGCCGGCCAGCACGGCTACAATCATCACGGCGAAGAAGCCGAGCACCCAGAATTGATACCGATCCATGTCGGCTTCCGGTCGGCCGCAAATGAAACGCACCAGGGCCCACAGCAGCCCCAACATCAAAGCGCCGGTGAAGACGAGCAGCAGCATATAGACGCGTGCGTCCATGAAAACGCCCATCCAACCGAAGACGCCCCAGAAACTGCGGAAGGTGAAGTCAAGGCCGCGTTCGATATAGGCCGGCAACCCCTCGCGATCGATCCATTCGGCAGTGGTTGGCTGGCCGACCACGACGGCGTCATGCATCTGCAACCCCAGCAGGTCGGTCGGCCCGTAGAGCGCGGCGTTGCGAATCCACAGCGGCGTCGCCAGCAACAGCGCAGGGACGGCCACCCAGAGCGCCGCCTTCAGCCCTTGCACAAAAGAGCGTTTGGTGGGACGCGCGCTCAGTTGGTCCAGATGCACAGAGGGGGAAAGCCAGACGGTGAACAACACCATGCCTGCGACCAATGGCATGGCGAGATAAGCGTAGATCTTGGTGGCCATGCCAAGCCCAAGCAATATGCCTAGCAGGAGCAGGGTTTTCCATTCGGTGGGCGAGACTTCGACTTCGCTCCTCGAGGCTTGATGAAAGCGCTGCTTCATCCAGCGCAGCAGCGTGAGCATCGCCGCCAGCAGGAGCAGCTCGGCCAGCCCATCGTTGTTGACGGAGGCGCTCATCGCCACGTGCATGGGAAGAAAGGCGGTGAAAGCCACGGCGCCCACCGTCAGCAACGTCTTGGTAGGGAAGACCGTCTCCACGCAGGCGTAGAGCAAGATCAGGCTGATCGCGCCTAGCAACACGTTGAACAGGCGCAAAATCAGCAGGTCGCCCCCGCTCAGCAGAAAGACGGGTGCAGCCACGAGATAATACAGCGGCGGCTGATAGGCTTCGTAGCGCAGCGGCGCGATGGAGAGATGCGGCGGAAATCGGCCGCTGACCAGCGCGCTTAAATAATCCTGGTCATAGTCGCCGTAGCGCAGCACGGGCAATCCCCGTCCTTCGGCGATGTGCGCGATGTTATTGTAGTGCGCCGGCTCGTCTGGGTTTTGCCAGTCGGGCGTGACGACGGCAAAGATTGTCGCTGCGATCAGATAGCCGGCGACAATCAACGCCAGGGCGAAGCGGGGACGGCGCAGGTAGTAGCGATCCAGGCTCGCCGAAATGGGGCGATAGCCGGCGATGGTTTTTTCTCCCGCAATCGTCTTTTCCATCGATCGTTTACGTCATTGCGCAGCGCATCATACGCTGCTCAACTTCTCCGCCATCGTCGCCTCATCCAGCTTGGCGAAAAGGGGTTTGGGCTCGCGCAGCAACTGACCCGGCGGCAGCACGTTCGCCTGCCAGACGCCGCTTGCTCCTGTATGGTCATAGCGCAGGACGAGGTGACTTCCTCGCGCATCCTCGACGGTTTCGGTGTATTGACGGCCGAAGAGCGGCTGTTCATAGCCGAGCATCTGATGCAATTCCTCGCTGCCGTGCGGCAGGATCGGCGCCCAGAGCAGCTTGAGCCAGTCGATGGCCTGCAGCGTCACGTAGATGGCCGTGGCCGCGCGTTCCGGCGACTCGTTGATGGTCTTCCAGGGCGCAGTGTCGTTGAGGTACTGGTTGGCGCGTTGGCTGAGGCGTCGCGCCTCTTGCAAAGCGGCCTTGAGCCGCACAGCCTGATAGAGCGAGCCGACGCTGTCGAAGCCGGCGCGAATTTCGGCCAGGAACGCCTCGTCCTCTTCGGTCAGCGCTGCAGGCGTCGGCACTCTTCCCTCGAAGCGTTTGTAGGCGAAGCCTAGCGTGCGGTTGACCAGGTTGCCCCAGTTGGCGACCAGCTCGTTGTTGACGCGGTCCATGAAATCCTGCCATGTGAACTCGACGTCGGCGGTCTCCGGCGCCAGCGCCGTGAGCACGTAGCGCCAGGCGTCGGGTTGAAATTGCGCCAGCACCGTGTTCCAGCCGATCACGTTGCCGCGGCTGGTGCTGAATTTGCCGCCGCCCAGGTTGAGATACTCGTTGGCCGGCACGTCGTAGGGCAGATTGAGATGCGTCGGGCCGTGGTTGTAGCCGATCAACATGCCGGGCCAGATGATGGTGTGGAACGGAATATTGTCCTTGCCGATGAAGTTGTAGATGCGCGCGCCGGGGTTGACGTCGGCGTCCCACCACCGACGCCAGGCTTCAGAGTCGCCGCTTAACTTCGCCCATTCAATGGCTGCGCTGAGGTAGCCGATGACGGCTTCATACCAGACGTAGATGCGCTTGTCGGGATAATCGCCGATGGGGATGGTGATTCCCCAGTCGAGATCACGCGTGATGGCGCGGCCGCGCAGGTCGCGACGCTCCAGCAGCCCGCGCGTAAAATTGAGCACATTCGGGCGCCAGTGCTCCTTGTCGTGGGAAACCCATGCGAGCAGCGGCTCGTTCATCTTGGCCAGGTCGAGAAAGAAGTGCTCGGTCTCGCGAATCTCCAGCATTGTGGCGCCGCTGATTTTAGAGCGCGGGTTTTTGAGCTCAAGCGCGTCGTAGATGCGGCCGCAGTTGTCGCACTGATCCCCGCGCGCGTCCGGATAGCCGCAATAGGGGCATTCACCTTCGACGTAACGGTCTGCCAGAAACTTTTTGGCCACCGGGTCGTACCACTGGCGTTGCATGTCCTTGTAGATAAAGCCGGTCTCCCAGTGACGCAGGAACATATGATGGGTGACGTCCCAGTGATTGGCGGTGTCGGTGTGCGTATACAGATCAAAAGTCAACCCCATCGCCAGGCAGCCGTCGATGAAAAGGCGATGATACTTTTCGACGATTTCGGTGTAGGGGACGCCTTCGGCCTCTGCTTTGAGCATGATCGGCGTGCCGTGCGTGTCTGAGCCGCTCACCATCAACACGTCGTTGCCGATCATGCGCTGATAGCGCGCGAAGATGTCCGGCGGCAAATATGCGCCGGCGATCTGGCCGATGTGCTTTTCACCGTTGACGTAGGGCCAGGCCACCCCCACCAAAATGTTGAGTCCCATAAACTGCGATCCTTCGTCTTCAGCCAACAGGATGGAATTCGATTGCTCTTTGCGCCGCAGGAAAGCGCATCCCCGATCTCCAGTTTGCAGATTGCTTTCACTTTACCACATCCCTTCTGTGGAAGGAAGCTCAGAGGAAGCGTCGAATGCGCATCGCAAATTCAGCGTTTCAGGAATTATTTCCTTCCAGGTATCATATCCGGTGATTCGTTTTCGCAGTAGCTGCGGCTCGCAGCCGCAGGGCTTCGGCGGGCCCTCACCCCCTGGCCCCCTCTCCCAAGGCTGGGAGAGGGGGAGGAGGGGACGTCGTAGCTGCGGCTCGCAGCTGCAGGTCTTCGCAGGCCGAAGCGCCGTGGAAAAATGAGCAAGCGCAGCTGCGAGTTGCGCCTACGAAAATGCATCTGGATTTCACTGTCGCTGTGGCTCGCAGCCGCAGGGCTTCGGCTTCCCTTCTAGGGAAAGTTAAAAAGGAACGCAGCGCAATGGAGATTAAAAATTCGGTCGTGCTGATTACGGGCGGCGCAATTCGACTGGGACGCGCTCACGGCCTTTATCTGGCGCAGAGAGGCGCCCACATCGCCTTCAGCTATCTTCCCCATGAACCCGGTCCGGAAACACAGCAAGAAATCGAGGCGTTGGGCGTGCGTTGCACTGCAACTGCGCTGGACGTTCGCAACCTCGACGCCATGCGCCGTTGGGTGGCGCAGACCGCCGAAGAGTTTGGACGCATTGACGTGTTGATCAACAACGCCTCGCCCTGGCTGATGCGTCCTTTCCTCGAAGTGACGGAGGCGGAGTACGACCTTTGCAACGATGTGACGTGCAAGGCCGCCTTTTTTTGCACCCAAGCCGTTGCGCCCTTCATGCTCAAACAGGGGCGCGGGGTCGTGATCAACGTGGCCGATCTCTCGGTCTATGAGGTGTGGCCGACGTTGGGGCATCACGCCATCGCCAAGGCAGGGGTGGTGCAATTGACCCGTTACGCTGCGCGAGAACTGGGGCCGACGATCCGGGTCAACGCCGTGGCGCCCGGTCCGGTCTTGCTGCCGCCCGACTTCACGCCGGAGCAGATTGAAGAGGCGCGAGCGCGCACGCTGGTCAAGCGCCTCGGACAGCCGGAGGACGTCTCGCGCGTGATCGCGATGCTGATCGAACACGACTATCTAACGGGCCATGTGTACTTTATTGATGGCGGACAACTGTTTTCCCACTAAATTTTTTTGATCCCGATCTCTTGGGGTCTGAACTCTTGGGGTCTGAATCGACGCCCGTTTCACCAGCCTTCAGGCTCAGCATGTTATCTTCCAGGAGGCTTTCTGGAAGATTTGGACGAGGCGATTTCTGAGCATTTGTAGGGAGAGAGACGATGCCTGTCATTGAACTGCTGCGCGTCAAATGTGCGCCCGGTCGTCGCAAGGAATGGCTGGCGCGCGACGCCGAAATCTGGACGCCCGCCCTGGCCGCCCACGACGGCTTCATTTCCAAGGAAGTCTGGCCGAGCATCGATCACCCCGATGAAGTGGTCATTATCGTGCGCTGGGAATCGCTGGCGCAGTGGAAGAGCTTCCCGGAAGAGTTGAACCGGGAGCTGGATGCCAGGATGTCCGATGTTCAGCTCGAGGTGACAAGCGAAGCGTTGGAGATCTACGAGGGATGATATGTTGACCGGCAAGGTCGCCGTTGTCACCGGCGCAGCGCAGGGCATCGGCGCCGCCTGTGCAGAGGCTCTGGCCCGCGCCGGCGCCACCGTGGTCGTCGCCGATGTGAACGGTCTCGCTGCACAAGAGACAGCCGCCGCCATTGCACACGCTTCTTCAGGTGCAGTCTTCGCCGCAGCGCTCGATGTCGCCGACGAGGCGCAGTGTGAAGAGCTGTTTGAGCAAATGGTCGGAACTCACGGCGGCGTTGACATCCTCATTAACTGTGCAGCGGTTGTCTCCATCAAACCGGCGCTCGATCTGATGCTGCAGGACTGGGAACGAACTTTTCGCGTGGGCCTTTTCGGCGCTTTTCTGTGTGCAAGAGCCTTCGCTCGCCAGGCGATTGCCCGAGGCGAGGAAGGCGTTGTCGTTAACATCAGCAGCATCACTGCCACGCACAGCGCACATGGGCGGGCGGCCTACGCCGCCTCGAAAGCGGCCTTGAATAGCCTGACCCGCTCCCTGGCTCTGGAATGGGCCGAGCATCGCATTCGCGTCAACGCAGTGGCGCCGAGTCACACGGCAACCGCCCGTCTGAAACAGGCGATCCAAGAGGGTAAGTTGGAGCATGACGCCATTGTCGCCCGTATCCCACTGGGGCGCTTCGCCGAGCCGGCGGAGATCGCCGACGCCGTCGTCTTTCTCGTATCCGACCAGGCGCGCTTTATCACCGGACAGGTGCTGGCCGTCGATGGAGGCTATACGGCCAACGGCGGGTGGTTGCCGACAAAAATGAAATAGAACACCGATGACGCCGATCAGGCGGGTTGCCGCCGAATCGCTGCACGGAAATTCGCCCGATTTTTGGAGCAAACCCATTCATCATTTATGACACCGGAGGCGAAAGATGCCCACAAAACCACGCTTCGCTCTCTACATGCAAGATAAGCACCCGCTGGCCTATGAGCTGGAGATGGCGGAGTACGCCGAGTCGCGCGGCTTCAGCGAGATCTGGCAGGCGGACACCCGGTTGGCGCGCGACTGCGTCGTTATGATGTCGGCCTTTCTGACGCGCACGAAGCGGCTGCGCGTCGGCTCCGGCGTGCTGCCGATCTGGACGCGCAACGCCGCCGTGATCGCCGCCACGTGGAGCACCATGTGGGAGCTGGGCAAACAGGTCAGCGGCGATGCAGACGCGCCGTCGCGCGTGATGCTCGGCCTGGGCGCATGGTGGGAGCCGATCGCCAGTCGCGTCGGCGTCAACCGTACGAAGCCGCTGAAAGCCATGCGCGAGTACGTGGAAGCGTGTCGTCAGCTCTTCACGATGGAGGAAGTGACCTACGAAGGAGAGTTCGTCAAACTCGATCGCGTCAAGCTGGACGTCGTCTTCGGCGACCTGCGCCCGCGCGACATTCCGATCTACATCGGCGCCACGGGTGATAAGATGCTGGAGCTTGCAGGCGAGATCTGCGACGGCGTGGTGCTCAACTACGTCGTCTCGGTCGACTACATTCGACGCGCCGTGGCGTTGGTGGAGCAGGGTGCAGCCAAGGCAGGCAAGACGCTCGACCAGGTCGATCGCCCGGAGCTGCTGGTGTGTTCGCTCAGCGACGAAGACCCTGCCGCCGCCATGTTCGAGGGTAAAAAGCTGGTCGCCTATTACCTCGCCACCGAGCCGCACATCATGAAAGCGAGCGGCGTGCCCGAAGATTTGATTCAGCGCGTGCAGTCGGTCATGGGCTGGCCGGCTACCGAAGCGGAATATCTGGCCGCCGCCAAAGTGATCCCAGACGACGTGGTGCGCAGCCTGATGGCCGTGGGCACCAGCGACGAGTGCGTAGCCAAAGTGCAGGAGTATATCGACGCCGGCGTCACCTGCCCGATCCTCTACCCGATGATGGACGACATCAAGCCCGTAGTGGATGCGTTCGCCGAGGCCTATTCGTTATGACCAAACACAAGACCTTGTTTCTCACGCAGCGCGGGTTGCAACATCAAAAGTGGGCGATGGAAGGCGCGCCGCCTGAACTGGAGCTCGTCATGCGCCGCGGGGCCGGCCGCGAGGAGATTCTCTCCCTGCTGGCCGACGTCGAGTTTCTGATCACCGAGCGCACCGGCGTCATCGACGCCGAAATGATCGCAGCTGCGCCCAAGCTGCGCCTGATCCAGCGTCTGGGCCGCCAGGTGTGGGACATCGACCTCGACGCTGCGCGCAGGGCGGGCGTGCCCGTTTGCTGCTGGCCGATCGAGGGCTGCGTAATGGTGGCGGAGCACATGATGCTGCAGATGCTGGGGCTGCTCAAGCGGCTGCGCGAGGCGATGCACATCACCGCCGAAGCCGCCGACTACGGCGTCGAGACGAAGCGCGGAGACGAAGACACCTTCGCCTACAATTGGTCGAAGCGCACCGGCATCGGCAAGTTGAGCGGCGCCACGGTGGGCATCCTCGGCTTCGGCGAGATCGGTTGGGAGCTGGTGGAGCAACTGCGCGGCTTTCACTGCACAGTGCTCTACCATAAGCGCACGCGCCTGCCCGCACCTGTAGAGGAGCAACTGGGGGTAGAGTACGCCTCCCCTGAGGCCATCGCCGAGCGCAGCGACATCGTCTGCTCGCTGTTGCCCTATCAGGGGACGAAAGAGCCGATCGACGCCGCCTACTTCGCCCGCATGAAGCCGGGCAGCCTCTTCGTGCACTGCGGGTCTGGCGCCACGGTCGATGAAGCGGCGCTGCTCGACGCCTTGCGCTCCGGCCATCTTGCGGGCGCAGCGCTGGACACGTACACCTACGAGCCGCTGCGCCCCGAAGACCCGCTCGTGCAGGCCGTGCGGGACCCAATGCTCAACCTGATCCTTACGCCCCATATCGCTGCGGGCGGCTTCACTGCGGGCGGCCACAGTCGCTCCCAGGATTACGACAACATCCTGGCGTTGTTGCAGGGGCGGGCGCTAAAACATCGGGTTGTATAAGAAAAGGTTATAGGGCGTTCTGGCGCCAATTGACGACATGAAGCTCGTCGAAAAGAGCAAAATCGCTCACATTGTTGGTGACAAGCGTCAATTGATTGACGACGGCGATGGCTGCGATCTGACCATCTGAAAAAGAAGGCGTCTTCCCCAGACGGGTTAGACGCGCCCGTTCAGCCGCATGCCACTGCGCCGCCCTCGCATCATACGGGAGAATGGGGACAGAGCGTTGAACAACCTCGGTCAGAAAGCGTTCAATGGCGATGCGTTTCATAGATGCGGAAAGGCGCAGACAGCCGAACCACAATTCATGCCATACAATGGCGGGTATGGCGAATTGACCGTCGTAGCGAGCCAAATGCATCGTGACGCCAGCATCCGGCTCTGGACGCAATGGCTCGGAGATAATATTTGTGTCAAGCAGATAGATAAGTTTCACAATGCTGTCTCGCGGCCAGGGGAACGATCCCGTGCTTCGTTAAAGATAGATGGATCAATGTCCAGGGCGGTTAGATCGACCGTTGCTCGGAAAGACTGATAGGCGTTCCAGAAAGTGGTTAATCCCGCCCGCAACCGTTCATATTCGTCGATGGAGAGCAGCACTGCAACCGGCCGCCCGCGGCGCGTGAGTTGGATTGCGGACTCGCGCTCAAGTTCGTGAACAATGGACGGTAGATTGTGGCGCGCCTCGGCGATTGTATATGATTTAGACATGGCAGCCTCCTGGATGGCTATCTAAATGGCTATTTTAGGTGAGAATTTCTACTGAGTCAAACGTTTGACCACAAACTTTAAGCAGAGAGCAGCCATGATTATCTTACCTGACTTCCTGATCGACGTCCCCGGTCAGCCCCCGCGCCTTGGGTGGGGCGTGCGCGTCAAAGGCGACATCATCGACGCCGTGGCGCCGAACGCCGAGCTGCGCAGCCGCTTTCCCGACGACGAAGTCATCGACGCCCCGGGATGCACGCTTTCGCCCGGTTTCGTCAACGCCCATGCTCATCTCTACGGCCTGCTGGCGCATGGGCTGCCGCTCGACAAAGCGCCTTCCGGCTTCTGGCCCTTCCTGAAAGAGTTCTGGTGGCCGCTGGTGGAGGATCGCCTCGACCATGAGATGATCTGCGCAGCGACCGACGCCATCTTGTTGGAGATGTTGCGCAGCGGCGTCACCACCGTCTACGACTGCACCGAAGCGCCCTATGCGCTGCCGGGCTGCCTCGCCGCCCAGGCCGAGGTGGTGCGACGCCGCGGCATTCGCGCCATCCTGTCCTTTGAGGCGACCGAGCGCGTCAGCAAAGAAAACGGCCAGCTTGGCCTGCGCGAGAACGCCGACTTCATCCGCGCCTGCCGGGAAGAGGGCGGCCTGGTCTCCGGGCTGATGTGCTTTCACACTACCTTCTCATGCTCGGCGGAGTTCATCCAGCAGGCGCATCGCCTGGGCGAGGAGCTTGACGTGCTCGTGCACATGCACTGCTCCGAGGGCGTGCACGAGCCGGAGTATGCGCTTCAACATTTCGGCGTGCGTCCGATGGAGTACTACGATCGCCTGGGCGTCGCCGGGCCCCGTATGCTGGCCTCGCAGTGCGTGCAGATGAGCCCCCGCGAGATTGAAATCATGGCGCAGCGTGGGGTGAAGATGACGCATATGCCGCTCTCCAACTGCGAGGTGGGGGCGGGCATTGCGCCTGTGCCGGAGCTGGTGGAGGCGGGCGTGACGGTCGGTCTGGGCAGCGATGGCTACGTCAACGATTTCTACGAAGTGGTGCGGGCGACCTTTTTGATTCATAAGGCGCACAAGCAGGATCCGCGCGTAATGTCTGCGCCGCTGGTCTGGCGTCTGGCGACGGAGGGCGGTGCCCAGGCGCTAGGGCTGGAGAAAGTGGGGCGTCTCGCCGAAGGCTGGCAGGCTGACCTTCAATTAATCGACACGCGCACGCCTACGCCAGCGGAGGCGCACAATCTCTACGATCAACTGGTGCTCTGGCGCAGCCACGTCCATGTGCGCATGGTGATGGTGGCCGGCCAGGTGCGCGTGCGCGATGGCGTTGTCCTCGGCGCAGATGAAGAGGCGATCATCGCTCGCGCTCACGCCGCCGCCCGCCGATTGTGGAACATGAAGGGATAAAATGTTGCGTGTTGCGTTCTGCGTGACGCACCACGAACCACGCAACACGAATCAAATTCGCACAAGGAGGACTCACCTTGAACATCAATCTGAACGACACAGCTCTGGTCGCTTTCACCCAAGATTTGGTGCGCATTCCCAGCTTGAGTGGAGAGGAAGGGCCGGCGGTTGAACGCGTGGTCGCCGAGATGCACCGCCTGGGATTCGATGAAGTCTTTGTCGATGAGAACGGCAGCGCAGTGGGGATTGTCAACGGCGCCCGACCTGGCCCGACCATTCTGCTCGACGCGCACATCGACACCGTCGGCATTGCGCCCGGCTCGACGTGGACGCGCGACCCCTTCGGCGCTGTGGTCGAAGACGGCTATATCTACGGTCGCGGCGCAGCGGACATGAAAGGCGCGCTGGCGGCGATGGTTTACGCGGTCGGCTCGCTCGACCGCAGTGCGCTGGCCGGTCGCGCCGTCGTCAGCGCAACGGTGATGGAGGAAGTGCTGGAAGGTATCGCGTTGGAGTCGGTGATGGAGCGCGTCCGCCCCGATTTCGTCGTCATCGGGGAAGCAACGCAGCTCAACCTGAATCGTGGGGGGCGCGGCCGCGCCGAAATCCACCTGGAAACCCTCGGCGTCCCGGCGCATTCCTCCTCGCCTCATCTGGGCGTCAACGCCGTGCATGAAATGATCAAGTTGATTCATATCGTCGAATCTACGCCGCTGGACAGCCATCCGCTGCTTGGCCCGGCCCTGTTGGCGCTCACCGACATCATCTCCGACCCGTATCCCGCCTATTCGGTGACGCCCAGCCGTTGTCGCGTCACCTACGATCGGCGCACCTTGCCCGGAGAGACGCCGGAGAGCGTGCTCGGCGCCATCCTGAATCAACCGGAGGCGCAGGGACTTCGGTGCAACGCTGTGATCGCCCAGGGCGAGCATCGCACCTACACTGGGAAAGTGCTGCAAGCGCAGAAATTCTTCCCCGCCTGGGAATTTGCCGAAGAGCATCCGTTTGTTCAGATGGCTTTACGCGGTCTGCGCACGGCGAGGTTGAATCCTCAGCTACGCGCCTATCGCTTCTGCACCAATGCTGCGTCGAGTGCAGGCAAGCTCGGCGCGCCCACGGTCGGCTTTGGCCCCGCCGCCGAAGAGGATGCGCACGTCGTCGATGAGCGGCTCTCGATCGCTGAATTGACGGCTGCGGCCAGGGGCTATGCGGGGATCGTGCAAGAGGCGCTGCGCCCCTCGTAGGTCACGCTGGGCAATCATCTTCCAGGCGGGCCCTCACCCCCTGGCCCCCTCTCCCAATGCTGGGAGAGGGGGGCTGCGCCTCCGCGAAAGGCATCGGTTTGTCGTAGCTGCGGCTCGCAGCCGCAGGTCTTGGGCGGGCCGAGATGGGCCCTCACCCCCTGGCCCCCTCTCCCAATGCTGGGAGAGGGGGGCTGCGCCTCCGCGAAAGGCATCGGTTTGTCGTAGCTGCGGCTCGCAGCCGCAGGTCCTCGGCGGGCCCAAAAGCCGTGACACAATCGACGAAGCGCGGCGAAATTAAAGTGAAGGCGACCGTTCCGCATGAACCTGAAAATCGGTCGAGCCGGTAAGCGCTCCCGCTCTCACCCTCTCCCGCTCTCACCCTCTCCCGCTCTCACCCTCTCCCGCTCTCACCCTCTCCCGCCCTTCTTCAATCGGATGCAAATTCAGCAGCCCATCCCAGGTCGCCATGTCGAGCGACGCCACGTACTGGCTGTGATTGGCCTCCCAGTGCACCTGCTCCCAGACGGGCACGATGGCGCGCAGCTCGGCGGGCAACTGGTGCAGGATTTCGGCGTAGGCGTGTTCGAGCAGGCGGTAGCCCGAAGAGGGGTGTTCGGCAAACTTGGGATGAGGCTGGATGACGCCGTCGGCGACGAGAAAATGGTCGATCACGTCGGCCATGCGGTTGAGCAGCTCCAGCTTGCGCTCCCACGGCGTGCTGAGACGCACTGCCTCGTCCACCAGCGGCGCCATCGGCTCGTACAACCGCGGCAGGCGCTGAAAGAAGGCGTAGGTCCACTTGTCGTAAGGGTAATAGCGCTTTTCCAGCATGAAGCAGAGCTGCACCGCCCAGCGCACGGCGCGCGAAAAAGTGATCGTGGCATAGTATTCGTTATTTCGCAACAGCGCGCGTTTCAGCGCGTAGCTGCCCATGCCGGAGAAATAACGGCACCAGTGCGCAATGCGACGCAGGCGCACCGGCTCGGGATAATAGCCTTGCAGCACGGTGCGAACGTGGGAAAAGCGTCCTAACTCATCGAGCCATACTTCGCCGTTGATAACATGGACGATGTCCTCTTCCGGCGCGCTGAGCCACTCGGCGTAGGTTTGCGGCGCATGGTCGATGCCGATGGTTGTCTTCAGATAGCTCTCCAAGCCGGTGATGGAAAGCCCGGTGCCGCCGGAAAAACCGGCGCGCACGTCATACCCTCGATAGCGTTCAGGCAGATAAGGGAGAATCGATTGAGCGATCAGGTAGCCGCGGCTATAATAGAGCGCATCCGGCATGACGGCGTTGACGCGAATGCCCCAGTGGTGATCGCTGGAGAATTGGTCGTCCATGCCCATCACCTCGGAGCCATAGCCAAAGACGCCGAACGCAGTCTGCGCGGTCTCTTCAGGAAAGTCGCGACGCAGGATGGGCAACAGAACTTCTTCAAAAAATTGGCGGCTGACGTCAAGGATCGATTCGCGCATGCTCGCCTCCCGTCACTCTGATGCTGAGCGACACCAAAAATCGATAAGGTGTTTGAATCGAAAGAAGCGGTGATGTTCACTATTTTACACTTGCAGCGCGTGCGGCGACAATCCTGCATATTTCAGAGGTCTACTTTTCCATACCGACTTCAGTCAGCAAAGGAGTGTAACGATGACCGAACCATACGCTAATCTCCTGGTCAGCCGACGTGCGCGCGTCGGCCTCGTTCAGTTGAATCGACCGCAGGCGCTCAACGCCCTCAACAGCGAGCTGATGGACGAGCTGGTGAGGGCGTTGCAAGGTTTTGACGCAGACGAAGGCATCGGCTGCATTGTCGTCACCGGCAACGAGAAGGCCTTCGCCGCCGGCGCCGACATCAAGCAGATGGCGAACGCCGGCCCCGTCGAGATGATGCGCAGCCCTTTCATCGGCCATTGGGACGCCGTGCAGAAGATCGGCAAGCCGATCGTGGCGGCGGTGAGCGGCTACTGTCTGGGCGGCGGCTGTGAGCTTGCCATGGCCTGCGACCTCATCGTGGCGGCGGAAAACGCCCAGTTCGGCCAGCCGGAGATCAACCTCGGCATCATCCCCGGCGCAGGCGGCACGCAGCGGCTGACGCGCGCCGTAGGCAAGTCGGTCGCCATGGACATGATCCTGACCGGTCGACGCATCTCTGCGCAGGAGGCGCTGCAATTCGGGCTGGTGGCGCGCGTCTTCCCGACTGCTTCGTATCTGGAAGAAAGCATCGCCCTGGCGGCCGAGATCGCAGACAAAGCGCCGCTTGCGGTGCGCATGGCCAAAGAAGCGATCAACCGCGCCTTTGAAAGCACCCTGGCGGAGGGCGTCCTCTTCGAGCGCCGCGCCTTCAACCTGCTCTTCGCCACCGAGGATCAGAAGGAAGGCATGGCCGCCTTCATTGAGAAGCGTAAACCTTCCTGGAAAGGTCGATAGCGTCATGGGCGTCCCGACGGAGATCGTCATCTGTGGCGCCGGCATCGCCGGCATTGCTGCGGCCTACCATCTCGCCGTCAAACAGGGCGTGCGCAATGTCACGCTCGTCGATGAACGCGCGCCGATGAGTTTGACCAGCGACAAATCGACCGAAGCCTATCGCAACTGGTGGCCGGGTCCGGACGACGCCATGGTCCGCTTCATGAATCGCAGCATCGATCTGCTCGAGCAGATCGACGAAGAGAGCAAGCATCGTCTGCGGCTCAACCGGCGCGGCTATCTGTACGTGACCGGCGACTCCGCCTCCGTCCCGGCCCTGGTGGAGACCGCGCAGCGCGCGGCGCAGATGGGCGCCGGTGCACTGCGCATTCACGCCGGCAGCGTCCACGATCCGGAGTACATTCCCGGTGCAGCCGAAGATTGGCGGGGGCAACCCGACGGCGCCGATCTCTTTCTCGATCCGGCGCTGATTCGACGCCGTTTCCCTTATCTCAACCCGAATAGCGTGGCGGCGCTTCATGTCCGACGCTGCGGCTGGTTCAGTGGTCAACAGCTCGGCATGTGGATGTTGGAGCAGGCGAAGGCCCACGGCGTTCGTTTCCTCTCCGGCCGCGTGGAAGCGGTGGAAGTCGTCGGCGGGCGGGTGCAGGGCGTGAAAGTGGCGACCGATGCAGGAACGTGCATGCTCGCCACCCGCACTTTCGTCAACGCCGCCGGCCCGTTCGTCAAGCAGGTCGCCCGCATGATGGAGTTGGAGCTGCCGATCTTTTCGGAGCTTCACTTAAAAATGGCGCTCGAAGATCGATTGGGCGTAATTCCACGGGATGCACCGCTGGTGATTTGGGAGGATGCGCAGCATCTTCCCTGGTCGGCGGAAGAGTGGACGGCGCTGGCGGAGAGCGAGGAGACCCGCCACCTGCTGGAGCGCTTCCCCGGCGGCGCTCACTTTCGACCTGAAGGCGGGGCAGGCGCGCAGACGGTGCTGTTGTTGTGGGCCTACCATTTGACGCCGGTCGAGCCGCGCTTTCCGATCCCGATCGATCCAGAATTTCCGGAGATCGTGCTGCGAGGGATGACGACGCTGGTTCCAGGGCTGGCCGTTTACCTGAAGAGGTTGCCGAAATCTTACGTCGATGGCGGCTATTACACCAAGACGCAGGAAAACCGTCCGCTGATCGGTCCGTTGCCAGTGGAGGACGCCTACATCTTTGCTGCGCTGTCCGGCTACGGGCTCATGGCGGCGTGCGCCGGCGGCGAGCTTCTGGCCGCGCATGTGATGGGCGCAGCGCTGCCCACCTACGCACCCGCCTTTCTGCCCAGCCGCTACGCCGACCCAACCTATCAACGGATGCTGGTGGAATGGGGAGCGACCGGACAATTGTGACGGCTCATCGTCCGTCGCTGCGCAACTGCAGCCACAGCAAGGGCAGCAGCATCGGAATAAAGACGACGATGGGGATGCTCAGCATTCCGATGTTGCTGCGCAGCCAGCCGCCGCCTGGAAAAAGTCCGAGGCCGTAGAGGATGTAGCCTGTCAATCCAAAGATCGTGGCCCACAGCATGTTGTGCACCAACACCGAACGCGGCAGCACGCGCACCTGGAGAATCAGCAAGAGGCTCAACACCACCGCCATCGTGAAGAGCGCGATCGCCAGCGTGAGCAGATTGACGCGGTCGGGCGCAGGCGAGCGGATCAGCGTCGGATCCTCGGATGGAGCGCCTACGGGGGAGCCTTCGTTCGGCGAGGCGCCGGGAGCGGTCGTCGGCGTGGCCGGCGGCAAGACGACGATGCTGATGCTGCGGCTTGTAGCCTTCTCGGCGCGCGCCTGCACGCGCAATACGCCGCCTCGATCGAGAGTGATTTCTCGGACGGCTACGCCCCCGCGCGTGGGCGCCGGCTCTAACATCAACGCCACATCTTCGCCTTCGTAGCGCAGATCGAAATTGACAAGGACGCCGTCAGGAACCGGATGTCCGTTCATGTCAAGCACAGGCCCGGCGCGCATCCGCATCAGCGCGCCGGCGTCGATCGTCGGACGGTCGTCGGCTTCAGGCTGTTGACCGGTGCGCGCGATCACATCTCCGTCGCCTTCCTCAATCACGAGCGGAATCTGGGAGGCCGGGTTGGGGCGCAGACGTTCCGCAAGGCTGGCGAAGCGCGTGCCCGGCACATCGACCGGCGGCGCGCCGATCGGTGGGTAGCGTCGAAACAGGGCGTGCACGGCGCTCTCCAGAAAGGGCGTCGTTTTGCTATAAACCCCAAAATAGGCGGTCAACTTGCTCATTTCGGTGGCGTCCAGATAAAACGGCGCGTGTAGGGCCAGAACAACCGTTTTCTGGTTGGTGAGCAGGCCTGCATGGCTGCTCAGGAGCCGTTTGACCGCCGCGCTGTTGGGGGCGCTCTCCGGCGCCACATCGAGCATGGCGAAGATAATCCAATCGGCGTTGGCGATCGCCTCCAGTGTCTTGCTGCTCAGATCTGCAACAGCGGTCGTATTTTCGATTTCGTCCAACAGTGCGGTTGGAGGAGGCGTCGCCTGAGGAGGCGAGTCGGGCGGCGCGGCCGGAACAGCGGTCGGCGTAGGCGCAGGCGGCGAGGCGGAAGGGGCGAGCGTCGGCGTTGGAAGCAATCCTGCAGATGTGGGGGACGTCGCTGTCGGTGCAACCACCGGCGCCGCTTCGGTTCCAGAAGCGGCGTTTCGTTCCAGGCTGTCGAGCAGAGTGCTCAACTCGACGAACGTTTTGCTGACAATGTTGTTCGGATCGATCACGCCCGCCGACTGAGAGCCGTATAGCCGCTCGATGATGCGCGCCGGCGCGTCGGGGTCCACCGATGGCTCCTGTTCACAGGTCGGACACTCGCGCTGCAAACGAAAATCGGTGAAAATCAAGATGCGGTCGCCTGGTGCAAAGGCGGGAGGCACCGAGGCCGTCTGCGTCGAGGGATCGGGGTAGAGGAGCGTGATCGCAGAGCGTGCAATCTGCGCCATCTGTTGTTCGGCGGCGATGCGCTCTTCTCCGGTCAACGCCGAAATGTCAATGTCCGTCACCAGAAGGCTGGAGAGAGGGATCACCGGCTGGAGGAGCGCATCGCCCGAGTCGAGAGCGCTTGCTGCAGCGATCCGATCGATCGAATCACGGTGCAGCCCAAGCTTGAGTCGCACAATGCGGCGAACGGATTCATCGACCAGCGCTGCAAAGTCCTGGTCGCTGGCGTATAGAGAGCGAAACGCGGAAACCGTCTCCACGATGTTTCGGAATTGGGACTCCCAGGAGCCGTCCAGGCTCAGATCGGCCAGATAGAGCAGGTCGTTGCCCGCCACGAACGCGTCCTGAGCGACTCTCCGAAAGTTTTCCGGATTGGTTGTCTCGAAATAGCGGCGCAGCGCCGGCGCGCCCAGAGGGCCGGACATAACGACGCCGCCGCGGCTTTGCCATTCGGCGACGCCTTCCTGCCGCAAGATCGTGCGCAGCTCCGGCGCCAGGCTCAGCGGCGCCCCGCGACCATCGCCGCCCTGCAGACCAATGTAGCGCATGTGGCTGGTCATCAAAATATCGGTGGCGCCGGGGTCGCCCGCCGGATCGATCACCGTGGAGGGTTGTCGCGTCACGGCCAGAAATGGGGGCAGGGCGTTCTGCTGCAGCTCGCTGCGGCTCAACTGAATCGAGGCCACCTCTTCGTTGGGAACGCGATCCGCCGCCCCTTGCCCCGGAAAACTCTCGGCGACCGTGGCGACGCGGCCGCCGCCGCCGATGTGCACCCCTTCGATGTAAGCGCGCCCCAGTTGCGCCACCCAGTAGGGATCGCCTCCGAACGAATATATCCCCAGCGCGTTGAGTCGATTCGAGCTTTTGAGAGAGAAAACGTCGAGGTTAGGCCCCAGGAGCAGGTTAAAACCCACGGCGCGCAGCTCGCGTCCTACGACGCCGCCGACGCTGCGCACAAGGTCTCGATTCCACGACGCACCCAACGCCATCGGCGACGGCAGCGGCGTGAAGCCGCGGCGCAGCGCAGTCATGGGCAGATCGTCGCCGGCCTGATAGACGCCGATCAGAAGGGGAAGGGGAACGGCGCCCTGCTCTTCCTCTCTTGGAAGGATCGTGAAGCCCTCACGCGGGGGCCAGGGCGCCAGCGGCACCGGTCGCAGCGCCTGTTCGGCCGGCAAAACCAGGCCGTACGCCAGCGCCTGAAGCTGATTGGTCAGCGTGGCGACCTGCCGCGGCGTGTCTACGCCGCGCTCGTTGGAGAAGTTGCCGTAGCGCGGGCTGAGCACGACGCCGCCGATGTGCAGCCTGTGGAACAGCTCGATAAACTCGTCGTTGTTTTCAACCTCGCGGCCATGGATTGTGACCACAAACAACTGCCCGATGCGCTCGGCCGGCGACATACGGGCGACGAGCGCCGCCGCCAGCCGGTCGAGCCGGGCGGCTTCGCTTTCTTCAGCAGGAGTCGGTGTGGGCGTTGCGAGCTGGGCTTGTAAAGCGCCTGTCTGGGCGACCGACGCAACGATGATCCACAGCGCTGCGATCCAGCGCGTCCATCGTCGTCGCCAGCTTCTGGTGATTGGAGAATTTCGCCGCCTCATCAATTTGAATCTTACTTGCTGGACAACCTGACGCCAAATCGGTATACTCGTTTCCAGTGAGCAATCAAAGCAGTGTGAACGAGTCCATGATCCAGGAACCCGAAGAAGATCGACCCGCTGCGTCGACGCCTCCCGACGAGCGCCCCTGGCAGATGATTCGGCCTGTCTTGCTGGAGGCGCTTCAAATTGTGGCGCCCGCTTTGATCCTTGCCCTGGTCGTTCATCTGTTCCTCGCCCAGGCGACCGTGGTGTTCGGTCAAAGCATGGAGCCGAACCTGCACCCACACCAGCGCCTCATTGTAGACAAGATCAGCTATCGTCTGCATCCCCCCCGGCGCAACGACATCGTCGTCATCGACCTGCCGCATATTGACGAGTTGCTCGTCAAGCGCATCGTGGCATTGCCCGGCGAAACAGTCGAAATCCGTCAGGGCGTCATCTACGTGAACGGGGAGGCGCTGGCAGAGCCGTTCCCGCACGACATGACCCCTTTCGACATGGCGCCGATCACCCTGGGGCCGCTTTCTTATTTCGTCTTAGGCGACAATCGCAGCAACAGCAATGACAGTCGCGCCTTTGGTCCGGTGACGCTCGATCGGATTTTAGGGCGCGTCTGGCTGCGCTACTGGCCACTCGATCAAATCACCTTCTTCTGAGGCCGGCTTCGCTCCGGTTGATTGGGCCCACCTCGAGAGCAATCCCCTTCTCTCACAAGAGAAAAACTTACAGATTCTGATTTGAATCTATGAAAACCTATGTTAAAGTATTGTTTTTGATGAGAAAATAAGCTTGGCCTGGCAATGATGCAAAGACGCCAGCGCAAAAAGCCACTCTGGAGAGATTGACCCATGAGCGTTCGGGCGATTCTTCAACTCACTCTGGTGCATGTCGGCGTCTCGTTGACCGTGGTGCCGATCACCGGCACGCTCAACCGCATTATGATCGCCGACATGGCGCTGCCGGCTGTGTTGGTCGGCTTGCTGGTGGCGCTGCCTTATATGCTCTCGCCTTTGCAGGTCTTTGTGGGCAACTGGGCGGACCGTCGGCCCATCTGGGGAATGCATCGTTCTCCTTGGATCTTACTGGGCGGCTTGATGGCGAGCTGCGGCAGCTATGCGACCGCCCACGCCGCCTTCTACATGGACGAACATTTTGCAGCAGGCCTGCTTGCTGCGTTCGCCGTCTTCCTCGTGTGGGGAATCGGCGTCAACGTGGCTTCTGTCAGTTATCTGTCGCTTGCCAGCGAGCTGACCGAACGCTCGCCGAAGACGTGGCGCACCGCTGCAGTTGGCGTCATGTGGACGGCGATGATTCTCTCCACCATTGTCGCCAGCATCGCTCTCTCGCGCGTCCTCCAAAGCGACGCTTCCCCGACCGGCGTCATCACCGCCTTCGGGGCGGTGTGGCTGGTGGCGACGCTCTTTGTGGTCATCGGCTCGACCGGCATCGAACCATCCCGCGCAGAGAGCCCCATGGCTCGCCACACCGCCAACAACCCTCTGGAGGCGTTGCAAGTGCTGGCGCACAACGCCACCGCCAAGCGCTTTTTCATCTATCTTTTGCTGGTGCTGATCGGCGTGCGGGCGCAGGATGTGTTGCTCGAACCGTACGCCGCCGACGCCCTGGGGATGTCGGTGAGCGAAACGACGCGTCTGGAGGCGCTGTGGGGCATTGGCGTGTTTATCACGCTGTTGGGCGGAATGGGGCTTGTCCGTCTGTTCGGCAAGCGTCTGAACATTTATGTCGGCGGGTTGGTCGCCATCGTCTCCTTCGGGTTGGTGATTCTGGCCGGCGCGATCGGCAACATACCTTTCTTTCTGATCGCCGTGTTTCTGCTGGGGCTGGCGAGCGGGTTGATGACGGTCAGCAACCTCAGCTTTATGTTAGACATGACCGTCCCGCAGAACGTCGGGCTGTATATGGGCGCCTGGGGCGTGGCGAATTTTGTCGCCCAATCGTTGGGGAACGTCGGCGGCGCCCTGATGCGCGACGTCGCTTACTGGGTCAGCGGCAATGTGGCGCTCGGCTATATGACGGTCTTTGGCATTGAAATGCTTGGGGTTGCGCTCTCGTTGCTGCTCTTCCGCACGATCACGGTCGAACAATTTCAGCGCGATGCGCAGCTGGAGCTGGTCGACGTCCTGGCGGCGACCGGAGATTAAAACCCCTGGCTGCTAAGGAAATTTCTCCCCGCGCGGCGACGCGGACGAGGGTGCTTCCGTCGTCGCCGTCCCGCCGGACAACGATTCGAGTCCTGCCTTCGGCTGCGGTGTAGAGCAAGACTCGTCTCGTGCCTGCGCTTCCTCAGTTCACCCAAACTCTTGTGATTCACCGAGAATGTGCGGCTGGGAGCTGCATCTACCGTCGCCGCCGCCACGTACTCTATCCGCTCTATCGATGGCCAGGTTCAACTGCGCCACATGGGTTCTGAAGTCGAGATGAGTAGAAGGAAAAGGCTTTTTGACCCGATGGAAGGCTATACTGTACCATGCAGCGGGCTTCACGATCGAATGGCTAAACCGATGACCGACTTGAGGGGAGCGATGGGGAATCGACTGGAGACAACCAGCCTTCAGGAACTGCTTGCGCAGAAGCAATGGACGCAGATTCGAGAACTGGTAGCCGACTGGCCGGCGACCGAAATTGCCGATTTGCTCAACGAGTTGGACAAGGCCGAACGCGTGGTCTTTTTTCGCGTGCTGCCCCGACATCTCGCCAGCGAGGTCTTCACCTACCTTTCTTCGGAACAACAAAATCAACTGCTCAAAGATTTGACCGATGAAGAGACGCGTCAGTTATTGGCGAACCTCAGCCCCGACGACCGCACCATGCTGCTGGAAGAGCTGCCAGGCCGAGTCAGCCAGCGCCTGCTCAACCTACTCAGCCCTGAAGATTTAGCGGAAGCGCGCACGCTGCTCGGCTATCCGGAGGACAGCGTCGGACGGCTGATGACGCCTGACTACGTGGCGGTTCGCCGCGACTGGACGCTGGCGCAGGCGCTGGCGCATATTCGCATGCGCGCTCGCGACAGCGAGACGATCAACGTCATTTATGTCGTCGATCGTGACTGGAAGTTGCTGGATGCGCTGGAGCTGCGACGTTTCATCTTCGGCGAGCCGGACGCCACCGTCGAGAGCATCATGGACTACACCTTCGTCGCCATCTCGGCGTTCGCCGATCAGGAAGAAGCCGTGCGCGTAATGCAACGCTACGATCTCGACGTCCTGCCCGTGGTCGACTCCGACGGCGTGCTGGTGGGCATCATCACGGCGGATGATGTGCTGGACGTTGCGCAAGAAGAGGCGACGGAAGATTTTCATCGCACTGCGGCGGTGTCGCCCCTCAACGTCAGCTACCGCGAGATCGGCGTGCGCATGTTGTATCGCAAACGCATCGGATGGCTGCTGGCGCTCGTGTTCGTCAACATCTTTTCCGGCGCCGCCATCGCAGCCTTCGAGGATACGATCGCCGCCGTGGTGGCGCTTGTTTTCTTTCTGCCCCTGCTCATCGACAGCAGCGGCAACGCCGGCTCACAATCTTCCACCCTGATGGTGCGCGCGCTGGCGGTCGGCGATGTGCGCATAGGCGACTGGGGCAGGTTGCTCGGCAAGGAGCTGGTGGTGGCGCTTCTGCTCGGTGTGACGATGGCGACGGCGGTCTGGTTTGTCGGGTTCTTCCGGGCCGGCTCCCAGGTGGCGACGGTGGTGGCGTTGACGATGTTGCTGGTGGTCTTGATGGGAAGCATCATCGGCATGTCGCTGCCCTTCATTTTCAGCAAATTGAAACTGGACCCGGCCACCGCCAGCGCGCCGCTGATCACTTCCCTGTCCGACATCCTGGGGGTGTTGATTTATTTCTCTTTAGCCACCTGGCTGCTGGGCGTGGAGTAGTTTGTGATTGTTCAGCCTTCGGAGAGAAGGAGGATTTCATGCACGATCTACCGCGCGGCCCGCTGGCGATCCCCGATGAGGTGATTGAGCTGGAGACCGGACGCAAGTTCGAGGCGTGGTGCATTCTGTTGGACGCCAGCGGGGCCATCACCTTCAGCCATGCGCAATTGTTGGAGCATCTGGAGCGCATCTACGGGTTGGAGCCGCGTTGGGCGAGCACGATCGCCGTGCGCTATGAGGCGGCGCGCGGCATCGAACGCGAGGTGAACGTCCCCGCCGATCTGGTGGCGGCGCTCTTCTTTAAGGCGACGGCGCGACGCAAATTCGAGCAACTCTCGCGCGCCGACCAGCGCAGCCTGATCGCCTGGCTCGATGAGGCGGAAGATGCGCAAGAGCGCAAGGCGCGCATCGAGAGTTTAATCGAGCGCCTTGAATCCTCATGATCTGTACGCCTGGGCGGTTTGCAGTCGGCTGAATTTGTCAGGAGTTCACCCGCGCCTCTTGCGCCGTTGCAAAGGCGCTGATTTTTGTTTGTGGGAACGCTATGCTACACTGGCTGCGTTTCTCAAGTCGGCGACCGCGTCGCCGACTTCTTGTTGCAAGATTTTGGGACGGATGCGTGCGTCCGCAGTGGTGCGTGAAGCATGGGAAAAAAACTCGTTATTGTCGAATCGCCGACCAAGGCCAAAACGATCGGGAAGTTTTTGCCCAAGGAGTATCTGGTGAAGGCCAGCATGGGGCACGTGCGCGATCTGCCGGCGTCGGCGGCGGAGATTCCTGAAAAGGAAAAAAATAAACCCTGGGCTCGCCTCGGCGTCAACGTAGAGGCGGATTTCGAGCCGCTCTATGTCATCCCGGAGAGCAAACGCAAGGTCGTCGCCGAGCTGAAGGCTGCGCTCAAGGACGCCGAAGAGTTGATCCTGGCCACCGACGAGGACCGCGAAGGGGAGAGCATCGGTTGGCACCTGCGCGAGGTGCTAAAGCCCAAACAGCCGGTGCGGCGCATGGTTTTCCACGAGATCACGCGCGAGGCGATCGAACAGGCGCTGCGCGAGACGCGCGATCTGGACCTGGACCTGGTGCACGCCCAGGAGACGCGCCGCATCCTGGATCGATTGGTCGGCTATACGGTGTCGCCGCTGCTCTGGCGCAAAATTGCGCCGAGGCTTTCCGCCGGCCGCGTGCAGAGCGTGGCGGTGCGCCTGCTGGTGCAGCGCGAGCGCGAGCGCCGCGCCTTCGTCCCGGGTCGCTACTGGGACCTGCGCGCTTTGCTCAACAAGCGGCCTGACCAGCCCGGCCATCGCTTCGAGGCGACGCTGGTTTCAGTGGGCGGCAAGCGGATCGCCACCGGCCGCGACTTCGACGAACACACCGGTCAGATTGCAGCCGGCAAAGATGTGCTCCTGCTCAACCAGCAGGAGGCCGAGGCGCTGCGCACGCGCTTGCTCAACGGCGAGTGGACGGTGGTCGAGGTGGAGGAAAAGGACGCCACGCGCGCGCCCTACGCGCCCTTCACCACCAGCACCCTGCAACAGGAGGCCAACCGCAAGCTCGGCTTGAGCGCGCGAGAGACGATGCGCATTGCGCAGAATCTCTACGAAAACGGCTATATCACCTACATGCGCACCGACTCGGTCCACCTCAGCGATGAGGCGATCCACGCCGCGCGGCGGCGCATTCGCGAGATGTACGGCGAAGAATATCTCAGCCCTTCCCCGCGTCGCTATCAGACGAAGACCGCCAACGCCCAGGAGGCGCACGAAGCGATTCGCCCGGCCGGCGACCAGATGATCCCACCAGACAGCCTCCCGCTTGAAGGCCGCGAGAAGGCGCTCTACGAGCTGATTTGGAAGCGCACGATCGCTTCTCAGATGGCGAACGCGCGCCTGAAGCTGCGCACGGTGACGGTTGCCGTAGACGACGCCCTCTTTCGCGCCAGCGGCCGCACAATTCTCTTCCCGGGCTTCTTTCGCGCCTACGTCGAAGGCTCGGACGATCCCGACGCTGCACTAGAAAGTCAGGAGCAGCCGTTGCCCGCCTTGAGTGTGGGGGAAGTCGTCGACTGTCGCGATCTGGAGGCTATTGGCCACGAGACGCAGCCCCCGCCGCGCTACACTGAAGCGACGCTGGTCAAAGCCCTGGAGGCGGAGGGCATCGGTCGCCCCAGCACCTACGCCACGATCATCGACACCATTCTGCAGCGCGGTTACGCCTTCAAGCAGCGCAAGGAGCTGGTGCCGACTTTCACCGCCTTTGCTGTGACCGCGCTGCTCGAAAAGCACTTCCAGGAGCTGGTGGACCTCAAATTCACCGCCAACATGGAGCAGCGGCTCGACGACATTGCGACGGGCGCAGCCGATCATCTGGCCTATCTGCGCGAGTTTTATCTCGGCGAAAGCGGGCTGGAGCATCAGGTCAAGAGCCGGGAGGCTGCCATCGATCCGCGCGAGGCAAGCACCGTGGCGCTCGAAGATCTCCACGCCGAAGTGCGCATCGGACAATACGGCCCTTTCGTCGTGCGTGAGGACAACGGCGAGCGACGCACCGCCGGCCTGCCGCCGACGCTGCCGCCCGCCGATCTCACCGACGAGTTGGTTGAGGAGCTTCTCAACAAGAAGGTGGAAGGCCCTCAGGTGTTGGGGGTCGATCCCGAAAGCGGCCTTCCCGTGCTGCTCAAGACCGGACCCTACGGCCCTTATGTGCAGCTCGGCGAAGACGATCCCAACAGCAAAACCAAACCAAAGCGCGCCAGCTTGCTCAAAGGCATGACTCCGGAGGAGTTAACCATCGAGACGGCGCTGGCCTTGCTCAGCCTCCCGCGCACGCTGGGCGAGCATCCAGAGACGGGCAAGCCCGTGCAGGCGGGCGTCGGGCGCTTTGGCCCCTATGTTGTGCACGACGGCGTCTACGTCAACTTGCGCCCACCCGATTCGGTGCTGGATATCGACCTCGATCGCGCGCTGGAGCTGTTGGCGACCAAGGCCAACGGCGGCAAAGGACGCGGGGCGAGCAAGACTGTGCTCAAAGAGCTGGGTGAGCATCCGGAAGGCGGCGCCGTGCAGGTGCTCGAGGGGCGCTACGGCCCCTACGTGAGCTGGAAAAAAGTCAACATCACCATCCCCAAAGAGATGCAGCCGACCGACGTGACGCTGGAGCAGGCGCTCGCCTGGATCGCCGAGAAACAGACGAAGCCCAAAACCGCGCGCAAGCGCGCAGCCAAATCTACAAAAACGGCTGCGTAACAAAAGAACTTTCATTTCACTCTTCGCCCCTCTTCGATCCTGCCCCAGCGGTTGCGCCTGAAACAGATGGTCGCACTCGGCGGGCCCTCACCCCCCGACCCCCTCTCCCAATGTTGGGAGAGGGGGAGACAAGGACTTCGTAGCTGCGGCTCGCAGCCGCAGGTCCTCGACAGCCCCAAAAGCCGTGGGAAAATCGTCGAAGCGCAGGCTCTCGGCGGGCCCTCACCCCCCGACCCCCTCTCCCAATGTTGGGAGAGGGGGAGCTGGGGCTCGCAGCCGCAGGCCCTCGGTGACCCCAAGAATCTGCGTAATTCCCAACGGATATACAACGTTTACATTTCTCCAATGTAATTCAAATACCAAACTGCTACACTGGAACCATAGTAAATGTCAGAAAATATTCAGGGACAATAAGCGTCCGTTCAGGAGGGATCAATCATGCGATTCGATAAATTCACCCAGAAAGCGCAGGCCGCCGTCTTAGAGGCGCAGAGCCTGGCCGAACAGAGCCGGGCCGCCACGGTTGAGCCTGAGCATCTTTTATATACGTTGGTTCATCAGGAAGGCGGCGTGGTGCCGTCCTTGTTGGCGCGCATCGGCGTCGATACAGAAAGCCTGGATCGCCTGCTGCAGCAGGCTCTGGCCGCGTTGCCGCGCGCCCAGGGCGCATCGGTGCAGGTCGGTTTCAGCCGGGCGCTCGCCGACATTTTGACCGACGCGCAGCAGCTTGCCAACAACATGAAGGACGAGTACACCTCCACCGAGCATCTGTTGCTGGCGATGCTTTCCAGCACGCACAAAGTGAAACAGCTGCTGGCGCGGCTCGGCATTGATTACAACGCCGTCATTCAGGCGCTGGCGGCGGTGCGCGGCAATCAGCGCATCACCAGCGACAACCCGGAGGCGCAATACGAGGCGCTGAAGAAATACGGCCGCGACCTCACCGAAGAAGCGCGCAAAGGCAAACTTGACCCGGTGATCGGCCGCGACGAGGAGATTCGCCGCGTCATTCAGATTCTGAGTCGGCGCACCAAGAACAACCCGGTGCTGATCGGCGAGCCGGGCGTCGGCAAGACGGCGATCGTCGAAGGTTTGGCGCAACGCATCGTCAAAGGCGACGTGCCCAGCACGTTGCGCGATAAGCAAGTCGTGGCGCTCGACATGGGCGCGCTGTTGGCGGGCGCGAAATACCGCGGTGAATTCGAGGAGCGGCTCAAGGCGGTGCTCCAGGAGATCGTCAAATCCGAAGGCCGCATCATCCTGTTTATCGACGAGATTCACACGCTCGTCGGCGCCGGCGCAGCCGAAGGCGCTATGGACGCCGCCAACATGCTCAAGCCGATGCTGGCGCGCGGCGAGCTGCACGCCATCGGCGCAACGACGCTCGACGAATACCGCAAACATATCGAGAAGGACGCAGCGCTGGAGCGGCGCTTCCAGCCCGTATTCGTCAGTGAGCCCAGCGTCGAGGACACCATCAGCATCCTGCGCGGCTTGAAGGAGCGCTATGAGGTGCATCATGGCGTGCGCATCACCGACAGCGCCGTGATCGCAGCGGCGACGTTGAGCCACCGCTACATCACCGACCGCTTCCTGCCCGACAAGGCCATCGACCTGATCGACGAGGCCGCCAGCCGGCTGCGCATGCAGATCGACTCCAAGCCGCAGGAGCTGGACGAGATCGACCGGCAGATCATGCAGCTGGAGATCGAGCGAGAGGCGCTGAAGAAGGAAAAGGACGAGGCCAGCCGGCAGCGCTTGGAGGAGCTGGAGAAAGAGCTGGCCGAGCTGCGCGAGAAGAGCGCACAGCTGACGGCTCGCTGGCAGGCGGAGAAGGAAGCGATCCAGCGCGTGCGGACGATCAAAGAGCAGATCGACCAGGTGCGCATTGAGATCGAGCAGGCCGAGCGCGCTTACGACCTGCAGAAAGCCGCCGAGCTGCGGTACGGCAAGATGCGCCAGTTGGAGGCGGAGCTGGCCCAGGCCAATGCCCGCGTGCAGGAGCTGCAAAAACAGGGCGCGTTGCTCAAGGAGGAAGTCGACGCCGAGGAGATCGCGGAGGTCGTCAGCAAGTGGACCGGCATCCCGGTCGCGAAGCTGTTGGAGAGCGAGCGCGAGAAGTTGCTGCGCATGGAGGAATATCTCCATCGCCGCGTCGTCGGCCAGGATGAGGCGGTGCGCGCCGTGGCCAATGCCATTCGCCGCAGCCGCGCCGGCCTGCAAGACCCGAACCGCCCGATCGGCAGCTTCATCTTCCTGGGCCCCACCGGCACCGGCAAGACGGAGCTGGCGCGCAGCCTGGCGGAGTATCTCTTCGATGACGAGCGCGCGCTGATTCGCATTGACATGAGCGAATATCAGGAGCGGCACACCGTTGCGCGGCTCATCGGCGCGCCGCCCGGCTACATCGGCTATGACGAAGGCGGTCAGCTGACCGAAGCGGTGCGTCGACGGCCCTATTCGGTGGTGCTCTTCGACGAGATCGAGAAGGCGCACCCGGAGGTCTTCAACGTGCTCTTGCAGGTGCTCGATGACGGCCGCCTGACCGACAGCCAGGGGCGCACGGTCGACTTCAAGAACACGATCATCATCATGACCAGCAACCTAGGCAGCCAGTACATTCTGGACGTCGCCGAGGTGGATGAGGAGGTCGAGCGCCGCGTGCGCGAGGTGCTGCGCAGCCACTTCCGGCCGGAGTTCCTCAACCGCATCGACGAGATCGTGGTCTTCCATGCGCTCAAACGAGAGCAGCTGAAGGAGATCGTCGAAATCCAGCTCGAACGGCTGCGCAAACTGTTGGCCCAGCGCCGCATCACGATCGAGCTGACCGACGCGGCCAAGGAGCTGATCGTCAGTGAAGGCTACGACCCTGCCTTTGGCGCCCGCCCGCTCAAACGGGTGATCCAGCATCGCATCGCCGATCCGTTGGCGCTCGAGATCTTGCAGGGCAAGATTCAGGATGGCGATCATGTGCTGGTCGACGCCATCGGCGACCAGCTGACTTTCACGGCGGTCGAGGTGCTGGTCGAGTAAAACCCAGCCGCCAACAACTTCAAATCGCGGCGCAGCCGTGTGCAAAAGAAGCGCTGCTGCGCCGCTTTTTTTCGTCTTGTTTGTTAGAACTCCACGCGCTTGAGTTTGCGCGAAATCTCCAGATCGGTGGACGCATCTGCGCTCCTCCATAATCGAATATGGTATAATCTGTCCACTATGGAAATTCTTGGAGGTCCGCTCTTCGCGGTGGCCGGCGCCGGAGAATCGCACGGGCCGGCGATCACTACGATCGTCTTCGGCTGCCCGCCGGGATTGTATCTGCGCGCGGCCGACATCCAGCGCTATCTCGATCGTCGCCGGCCGGGCAGCAATCGACACGGCACGCCTCGCCGCGAGGATGACACTGTGGTGCTCCTTTCCGGCCTTTATCAAGAGAATCTCGACGTCCTGACCGCGGGGCCGACGATCTCGGTGTCCTACGGCGCAGAATGCTCGACGACGACAGGCTACGCCGAGGGTTACACCACCGGCGAGCCGATCGCCGCCGTCGTGCTTTCGACCGCCAAGAAATCGGCCGATTACGCGCAGTTCAGCGGGCCGACCGGCGAGGTGCGCCCGGGCCACACGGATCTGGTGAAGTATAAAAAGAGCCAGGGCTTCGTCGATCCGCGCGGAGGGGGGCGCTCCAGCTACCGCTCCACGATCAGCGACGTGATCGGCGGTTCGATCGCGCGCATCTTTCTGGCCGAACGCTTCGGCGCCGTCATCCTCTCCTCGATCTGCCAGGTCGGTGAGCTGCGCGCTGCAAAGACCCTGGCTGCGCATGTGGAGTCCCTGGCCGGCGCCGGCGGGCGCGTGCCCATCGAGCCGCTGGCCGAGCTGGAGGCGGCGATGGAGGCGGCGGAGATTCACTCCATCGACGCCGATTTTGCCCGTGCGGCAGGCGAGCTGATCAAACGCACGCGCATCGAGGGCGACTCGCTCGGCGCCGCAGTGGAGGTGGTGGCCGTCAATCCGCCGCCGCTGGTCGGCGACCCGCTCTATCAAAGCCTCAAGGTGCGCATCATGGGCGCGCTCGGTGGTCTGAACGCTGTGCAGGGCGTCGAAGTCGGCGACGGTTTCGCCGTCGTCGAACGCCGCGGCAGCGAAAACAACGACCCGATCCGCAGCACCGGCTATCAACGCAACAGCCACGGCGGGTTGATCGGCGGGGTGACGACCGGCATGCCGCTCGTCTTTCGCGTCGGCTTCAAGCCCACTTCCACCATCGTCAAGCCGCAGCAGAGCGTGCGCAAGGACCTCAGCGAGATCGAGTTTCGCCTGCAGAAGGGGCGCCACGACCCCTGCGTCGGCGTGCGCGCCGGCGTCACCCTGGAGTCGCGCGTGGCGATCGAGCTGATGAACGCCGTGCTGATGCACGCCGCCATGCACGTGGACCCTGCCCACTTTCGCCTGTTCGTTTGATCGTATGTCCTCCGTCTCTCCTTTCGGCGACAGCACGTCCATCTCCATTCCGCTGACCCTGATCGCCATGAAAGGGCATCCGGCCACCGGCAAGAGCGCCGTGGCGGAAACACTTGCGCGGCGATTGCGGGTTCCGCTCATCGACAAGGACGACATCAAGGACTACGTCCTGGAGATGCCCGACGCCAACGAACTCGCTTACCGAATCATGTGGCGGATCGTCGAAACGCAGCTTAGTTTGGGGCTAAGCGTAATCGCCGTCTCGCCGCTTTCTTATCCCAACGGGTATGCACGCGCCCAAGAAATTGCGGCGCAGCGCGGCGCGCGTCTGTTGATCGTGGAGACCGTGCTCGACGAAGCGGAATGGCGACGGCGGCTCGACGCACGGCAGCCCGGCGACTCGACGCACAAGATCAGCGGCTGGCCCGCCATGCAGGAGATGTTGTGTCGCTACGATGGCTGCTGGCGGTATCCGATCAAACCTGAACATCATCTGATGCTCGACACGGCGCAGCCGCTGGAGCAGTGCGTGGCCGCCGTCCTTGAGCGGCTTAAAACGCCTCAACAGAAAGAGTCTTCCGTATGAATCCATCGGAAATTTCAGACGGCAACATCATCCTCACCGGCTTCATGGGCGTGGGCAAAAGCACCGTGGGGCGCATCCTGAGCCAACGCCTGGGACGGCGCTTCGTCGATATGGACGACGTGCTGGTCGAACGGTTCGGCAAGCCCATCCCCGCCATCTTCGCCGAGGATGGGGAAGAAGCCTTTCGCGCGGCGGAAGCGCAACTTTGTCGAGAACTGGCGCAACAGCGCAATCTGGTGATCAGCACGGGCGGCGGCGCGCTGGTCAACCCGGAGAACCGTCGCGCGCTCGAAGCCAGCGGCGCCGTCGTCTGTCTTCATGCGTCCGAAGAGGAAATTCTGCGGCGACTGGCCGACGCCAACGATCGACCGCTGTTGCCCGGGGAAGCGGACGAGCGCCGCCGACGCATCCATCTTCTGCTTCAACAGCGCCGCTACGCTTACGGGGCCATCGCCTATCAGGTGGACACGACCTCGCTGAGCGCCGAAGAAGTGGCCGAGCGCGTGCTCGACGCTGCGCTCGCCAACCAGGAGGCGCCGGGGTTGAATCGCATCCCTGTGCGCTCGCCGTCGGGCGATTACGACCTGCTGCTCGGCGAAGGGCTGCTCACCCACGCCGGTCGCTTGCTCCTGAATCGGGGAGTGCGCCCCGGCGTCGCGGCCGTCGTCACCAACGAGATGATTCTTCCGCACGCCGAGACGGTGAGCGCCAGCCTGCGCGCCGCCGGTTTCGAGCCGACGATCTGTCTCGTTCCCGAGGGCGAACAGCACAAGACGCTGGAAAATGTGCGGCTGCTCTATGATCAATTCGTTGCAGCCGGTCTGGACCGCCACAGCCCGGTGATCGCCGTCGGCGGCGGCGTCATCGGTGATTTGGCGGGCTTTGCAGCCGCCACTTATCTACGCGGCGTTCCCTTTGTGCAGGCGCCCACCTCGCTGCTGGCGATGGTGGACGCCTCGGTCGGCGGCAAGGTGGGCGTTGACCTGCCGCAGGGCAAGAATCTCGTCGGTGCGTTCAAGCAGCCGGTCGCCGTGTTGATGGATGTGGCGACGCTCTCCACGCTGCCTTCGGATGAATTCCGCGCCGGCCTGGCCGAGGTGGTCAAACACGGGATCATCGGCGCGCCGCAGCTCTTCGTGCAACTGGAGGAGGAGGGGCCGGTCAACCTGTTGCAACTGGTGGCGGACGCCGTGCGCGTCAAGGTGCGCATCGTCGAGCAGGACCCCTTTGAGCGCGGGGTGCGGGCCACGCTCAACCTCGGACACACCTTCGGCCACGCTATCGAGCAGGTCAGCCGGTATCAGATGCGCCACGGTGATGCGGTGGCGGTCGGCATGACGGCGGCCGCCAACATGGCCGTCGAGCTGGGGAGATGCGACCCTGCGCTGGCGGCGCGCATCCACAACTTGCTGGAGCGACTGGGGCTGCCGACGAGCGTCTCCGGCTTCAGCGTCGACGCCATCTACGCCGCCATGGCGCAGGATAAAAAACGCGTTGGCAAAACGCTGCGTTTCATCATTCCCCAGGCGCTGGGAGACGTCATCATCATCGACGACCCGGGCGAAGCGATCGTGCGCCGCGCCATTGCGTCGGTCATTGCGTAGGCGGGCATCGTGGGCGCCTTCCGACGCGATCGCTTCACCTGGCTCGCCTACCTGCTGCTCGGCTATTTCGCCTATTTGCAGGCCTCGTTGGGGCCGTTGATGCCCTTCTTGCGCAGCGAGTTGCACCTGGGTTATGCGGAGGGCGGCCTGCACCTGAGCGCCTTCGCCGGCGGCATGATCGCCGCCGGCTTGAGCGCTGCGCCGCTGGCGCAACGGATGGGGCGGCGCACGCTGTTGTGGGGCGGCGCCATCAGCATGACGCTTGGCGCTCTGCTCTTGATGAGCGGGCTCCATGTTGCGGTCACCCTCAGCGCTGCGCTGGGGATGGGCTACCTGGGCACGCTGCTTTTGGTCATGATTCAGGCGGCGCTTTCCGACCATCATGGCGCCTTGCGGGCGACGGCGCTGACCGAAGCGAACATGCTGGCGATGCTTTGCGCAGGGCTTTCGCCGCTGATGGTCGGGCTGTGGGCGCGTACGGCGGTCGGCTGGCGCGGGGCGTTGCTGACGGCGGTGCTGGCGCTTGGCTGGATTGCGCTTTTCAACAGAAGCGTTCCGATTCCCTCCCAGACAAGTTCGTTCGAGCGACGCGCTGCAGCGAAACGGCTGCCGGCTTCTTTTTGGGCGGTGTGGCTGGCGCTCATCATGAGCGTGGCGATGGAGTGGTGCATGGTGGCGTGGAGCGCCGATTTTTTGACCGGCGCCGTCGGTCTGCCTGCGACGGACGCCGCCATGCTGGTGAGCGTCTTTTTCATTGGCGCTCTGCTTGGCCGTTTCGCCAACAGCCGATGGACGTTGCACGCATCTCCACGCACTTTGCTGTTGGCGATGCTGGTTGTGGTGGCGATCGGTTTTCCGGTCTTCTGGCTGGCGAGGACGCCGCCGGTCGCTGTGATGGGGTTGGGCGTCGTCGGCTTTGGCGTCGGCGCGCTTTTCCCGCTGGGGCTGTCGATGGCCTTAACCATCGCCGCCGATCATGCCGACGCCGCCAGCGGATGGGTCTCAACGGCCGCAGGATTGGCGATCCTGATTGCGCCCTTTACGCTGGGCGCGCTGGCAGACCGCTATGAACTGAACGCAGCCTTCTCCGTTCTCCTCTTGTTCAATGCAACTGCGTTGATCATCACAGCCGCAGTGCGTCCCAGGAGGCTCGGGTGAAGGCATTGCCGGCTGAGAAGTCGCGAAATACGCACCACGCAACTTTCATGTGGCGTAATCTTCCAGCGTAATGGAAGACGGCTGGCCGTGCCGTTGTAAAAGCGCCACGCGCTCCAAGGCTCGCTGCACCGCTTCGGCGCCATCGAGCACGGTGAGGCGATTCCAGAATCGATGACGTTCACCGGGGGCGAGATGAATGAGACGGCCATGGCGCTGCGCCCGATTTTGACCCTCCGGCAGACAGTTGCCCGGCTCCACGCCGCAGACGTAGGTTCCCTGGCGAAAGTTCTTCCACTGTGTAAGGTAGGGTTCATGCGTGGCGTCCCACTCCAGCATCAGGCCGAAGGTCTGCGAAGCCAGCACCGCCGCCGCTTGTTTGCTCTCATCGAGCAGAACCTGGTGGAAGAAGACCTCCTCCAGATGACGCGGCGCCGCGGCGTGATAGTTGGGCCAATCATGCAATGCCGACGCCGCCTGCATGTCGCGCGGAACCACGGCGGCGTGCGCTACATGGAGACGGACGCCTTCCTGCACGAGCGGATAGCCAAAGTTGAAATGGTGGAGCAACATGAAAGGCGTCGGCGCATCGTAGCGATTTTCGACGACGTCGATGATCTCGACCGCCGGCTCTCCCAGGCTGAAACGCACTGTGCGCGTCAGATGGAGCTGTTCGCCGAAGAGCGAAGCCTCGGCCACCTCGCCTGTCACCTCGGCGACGTAGCGTTCGGCTTGCCAGCCGCCGTGCACCGCCACGTTGTAGGCCCGCAGCAAACTGAAGTCGCCATGCAGATCTCGGAATTGGCCGCTGCGCTGGTCGCTTTCCGGCGGGCCCACATGGCGCAACCCACAAGTGACGAGCACGCCGCCGTTGAAGAGGCGCAGCCAGCCGGCGCCGAAGTCCGCCGCATGGGGAGACCCCAGGCTGATCCAGGTCAACGGGCGCCCGTTGTGGGCCGCCAGCCAGATGTCCAGGCCGCGATCGGGCAGCAGCGTCAACGTCAGGCCGCTGCTGTTGTAGCCGTCGATGACGCGCAGCCCGTTAGGCAAGACCGACTGTCGCCAGTCGATGAACTGGCGCATGTCTACGCTGTGTCTTTCCAGTGTAGAGCGGTTCAGGTCAAACATATTGCTCTTCTCCCGCGCAGTCAAACGTGTCAACGCGATCCAGCGGATGTTAAATTTCGGCCTCTTCCTCGAGGCGTTTGCGGTCGACGATGACGATCTGCTGTCGCTGCATTTCAATCAACCCCTCGACGATGAACGCCCGCAACGTGCGCCCGACCACCTCGCGCACCGTGCCGAGATAGTGCGCCATTTCTTCCTGGGTCAACGGCGGAGGCGATTCACCACGCTCGACGGCTCTGGCCTGCTCCAGTAATAGTTTGGCAAGGCGGCTGCGCACGTTGCGCATCGCCAGGTCTTGCACCTGGTTCACCAACCGCCGCGCCCGATGGGCCAAATTCTCGATCATCGCCCAGGCCAGCGCCGGTTGGTTCAGCACAATAGCGCGAAGATCCTCGCGCGTGATGCGCCAGAGCCTGACATCCGTGTGCGCCACCGCAGTGGCAGGGTTCGTTCCGCCATCCATCGCTGAGACATCGTTGAAGGTGTCGCCGCGCTGCATGAAATGCAGAATGTGCTCGCGCCCTTCCTTCGAGTAACGACAAATCTTGACGATCCCTGATTCCACCAGAAAGAGGCCCGCCGTCGGCTCCCCTTCCAGAAAGATCACCTCGTTGCGCAGGTAGGAGTGAGGCGTTGCAACTTCGGCGAGCGCGCGCACAGCTTCGAAGGGAGCAGATTGTAGGAAGCCTGCCTGCCTCCAGAGTTCGATAGCTTCAGTTCTTGCGGCGTTCACGTTTATTATTGTAACGGGACAGGCGACGCCTGACAATTGCCGAGATCGATCTACGCTCCGCCCCGTTGTTGAAACCCTCTTGCAGAACGGCAAAAAAAGTGCTATGATTTGAAAGGAGGCGCCAGCGCAGATCGGTTTGTTTCCCTTCGCTTTCATTTCGTCTCGATATTTCCATCTTGAAACACGAAAAAGGAGGATTTATGGCGAAGAGTCGTCCCATTGGCATCACCATCCTGGCGATTCTGGCGTTGCTGGGGGCGTTGGTGGCCGCGTATTATGCATTCCAATTGTTCACCGTCTCCACCGTAGGGTTGTTCGGCGGAAGCGTGCGCTTTTTCGCTTTCGGCGTGTTGGGGGCGGCGCTGTGGGCCATCATGTTTTTGATCTACCTTTGGGTTTTCCGTATGTTGTGGAATTTAGACCCACAAGGATGGACTTTTCTGGCGATCATTTCGACGTTGAACTTAATCCTTGCGCTTCTATCGCTCTTCGGCGAAAGCAGTCTCCAGGAGATGTTGCCGTCGATCCTCATCAACGGCGTCATTTTGATCTATCTGCTGTTGCCTGGGACGAAAGCCGCCTTCGGCATGCCCACGAAGCGGTGATGACAGTTCCCCGCCAACGAGGGGAATCGACGGCGTTGTTGCGTGTTCCGTTGAATTTGTGCAGACGTTTTATGCGGCTCGCAGCCGCAGGCCCTCGGTGGATCGAGGTGGGCCCTCACCCCCTGCCCCCTCTCCCAATGCTGGGAGAGGGGGAGAGCGGCGTCGGTGCGGCTTCCAGCCGAAAATGCACCGGATTCACCGTAGCTGCGGCTGCGAGCCGCAGGCCCCGGCAGACCCCAAAGCCGTGGGGAAAGCCCTCACCCCCTGCCCCCTCTCCCAATGCTGGGAGAGGGGGAGAGCGGCGTCGGTGCGGCTCCCAGCCGAAAATGCACCGGATTCACCGTAGCTGCGGCTGCGAGCCGCAGGCCCCGGCAGACCGAAAAGCCGTGGGGAAAGCCCTCACCCCCTGCCCCCTCTTCCAAGGCTGGGAGAGGGGGAGAAGGGAGCACCGTAGCTGCGGCTCGCAGCCGCAGGCCCCGGCAGACCCCAAAGCTGTAAGGCCTTGAGGAATGCGAAGAAGTGCAGTTCGCAGCTGCGCTTCCACTTTGAAGGGGAGTGATTTTAGGGCGCCTTCACTCAGAGGACGTTGCGTTGATCTCCATCAGGGGTTTGACGCGCGGCCATGCGTGGATCGCAAACGCGGCCACGGCAGTCGCTTCCGCCACTCTTCCCAGCGTCAGCCATCCTGCTTCCCAGTTGAGCCAGCCGGCGAGCACCACCATCCAGACGCCGACGTTCAACAAAAAGAACGCCGCCCACGCCGGTTTTTCGTTGCCGCGCTGCGTCCGCCACCGCGGCAAAATCCAGAAAGCGACGCCGAAGGCGAGCTGCAACGTCCAGCCGAAGAGGAGGAACTCGATGTGCGCCGGCAGCAGCCGCCAGAGCCAGGGGCCAAAAGAAACGCCCTTGTTGGCGAGCATCAGCGCGCCGAAGGTGAAGCCGAGCGCCAGATAGACCAGCGCCGCGCGCACAAACCAGACGCTCAGGCGAGGCATGTCACTTCTCCTTGACGCGCGGCCAGGTGTTGACGACGAAGGTCATCCCCGCCAGCCACTGCAAGAGCGCCGCGCACACCACCAACCATCCCCAACCCGGCCAGGCGCTCACGATCTGCGCCGGCTCCGCCGCCACGCGCAGCAGGAGCCCGAGATTGAGTAGCCAGAAGGTCGCCAACGCCAGCGCATCGTAGCCGCGTGGACGCTCCCGACTCCACTTGGGGAACATCCAATACGCCACGCCGACGATCAGCTGCATCACCCAGCCGACCATGAAGAGATGGAAATAGACAGGCGCCAGGCCGTTGACCAGCGCAGGCAACGCAACCAGAGGACGCAGTGCAAGGAAAAGCCCGACGCCGAATGAGGCGATCAAATAGACCAGGCTGGTTTTGACAAAAAGACGCGTGATCGGAGGCATATTACGATTTTACGACGAGCGAAGCCTTCTGCTTCGCGGCGACGCCTTCCCTGCGAGGGCGCAGCGCAGTCACCGTCGTCAGCAGGAAGAGCAAGATCGTGGCCGCGTTGAGCAGACCGCCCCACAGACGCCCCTCCCACCAGCCGAAGAGGTTGCTGCCGACGCGCACGAGCAGCGTGATATGCAGCAGGAGGAGCGGGATGTAAAAGCGAGCCGTGTACTGCATCGGAACGCTCAGCACGGCCGGGAAAATAATTGGCGCATGGGCGAAGATCATGGCGAAGACGAAGCCCAGAAAGACGCTGTGCATCGCTGCGTCGTAGAAGGGGCCGGCGGTTGCACCGGCGTAGCGCATCAACAACAAGGCGCCCACCACCAGCCAGACGTAGCCGGAGATCAACGCCAGCGCCGTGAAGCGCGCCTGCCCCCCCGCCTTCATGCGGCGTTGGGCGATGTCATAGCGCAGCAGCCACAGCCCGATCAGCAACAACCCTGCGCCGCTGATGGCCATGCCTGTGGCGAAGGCAAAGGCGCCGACCCCCAACCCCAACGCCAGCGTCCCCACTGCGATAAGGAAGGAACGATATCCCCAGGCCGAAAGCTTGAGCATTCGGCTCAGCTCCAGCCGCTCCCCGGCGATCGTCAGTACGAGGAAGCCCATCCACCAAAGCGAGGCGACGGACAGAGGGCGCCCCAGCGTCCACAACAGATTGCCGACCACCCATGCGCCGCCGCCGGCGGCCAGCGTCGCCGTGAAGAGGGCGGGCTGCAATTGCACCAGGCTGATGAGCACCAGGGTGACGATGACGCTCCCGGCCGTGACCAGCAGCGGGCCCAGGCTGCCGCCAATGCCCGCCAGCGAGACTATGATGCCAAGTGCGGCCAGCGCCGGGCCGGCGTACGCCCAGCGCTGGCCGGTGCCGACAGCGCGTTCGAGGCCGATCAGGACGCCGAGAAAGCCGCACGCCATCAACGGTCCGTGCAGCGCCGGCAACGTATGTCGCAGCGGCGGCAACCCTCCCCATCCCAGGCGAATCAGCCCGGCCCACATGCCGAGCAACAGCCCTGCCATCGCCAGCGCCAACAGCGCCACGCGCACCGCGCGCGCCGCCGGCGTGACCGTGGTTTGCAGTCGCATCGCCTCCCTCTCACTTCCCTAACATGTACAAAAGCATGCGCATGGCGCTTTGCGCCTTGACGCTATGGGGCAGATTGGGCGCCATGCGGATCAACAGCCCTGCGCTCGCCTGCACGCTTTCGCCGCCCAGGGTGATGATGGCCTCGCCGTCGAGCACATGGATCAGCGCCTCCCGCGTCGAGGTGTGCTCGGTCAGCTCCTGACCCGGCGCAAAGGCGAAGAGCACGATGCGCACCGTCTCGCTCGTGTAAAGCGTGCGGCTGACGATGCTCTCCGGCGGGGCGACGAGCGACTCTTGCAGGGCGGTGATGAGGGTGAAGCGGTCTGGCATGATTGCTCCTGAATCCTATCGCTATCTTCCCGGCGGGAAGATGTGAATTTCATCGCCTGCGCGCAACGGCGTCGACGGACCGCCGACGTAGCTGAGGTCTTTGCCGTTGAGCAACACGCGCCACATCGGCTTGACCGTGTAGAGCCGATTGACGGTGAACCAGGGCGTGCCGTGGCTGTCGAGTCGCTCGCCGCCCGCCCATTCCACATCGAAAACTTCGCCGCGGCTCTGCGGGAAATAGTTGAAGAATTTGCGCAGCGCCGTCTCCACCGGCGCACCCTCATCGACGTGCACGGTCAGCGACTGCACGCCTGTCACGGTGCGCATGCGTCCAAAGAGTCTGAAGGGGACGCCGATTTCTCCCTGGTCGATGGCGATGGCCGCCTGGTAGCCCATCTGCATGAGGTGCAGATGCAGCGTCAGCGCTTTATTCCAGCCCGCCATCGCCAGCGGCGCAGACGCATGGCCGGGCATCTCCTCCATGATGAAACGGCCAAACGTAGCGTTGACCAGGCTGATCGAACCGGTCACATACACCGGCGGCACATGGATGCGTCGCGGCCCGTGGGCGGCGTGATATTTGCCAGCGCGGAAAAGATAGTTGGCCAGGTCCGCGCTGAAGTCCATGCCGAGCAGCCGCGCCAGCCAGACGGTGAAAAAGCGGCGCCGCTCGGCCAGGTGCGCAGGGTCGGCGCCGCTCTCCCAGCCCAGGATGGCGGCGGTCTCCGGGTTGTGCAAGAGATAGTCGTATGTGGCGACGACCAGCTCGTGCCCGCGCCGGAAAAGCGCCTCCACGGTGGTCAGCATCGCCTCCATTTCAGCGTCGCTCAGGGCGAGGAATTCGCGCATGCGCGCCCATTCCTCCTCCGGCAGCGGCTCCAGCCGGTCGATTGTCCAGCGTTCCGGCCTTCCGTAGCCGTTCAGATCGGCGAACGGATCGCCTGTTCGTTCGAGCGTTTTAAGGAATGTCGTCGTCATCGTCGCCTCCTGATGGTGCGTGCTTCGTGTTGCGTGGTGCGTGTTCCGTGGTGCGTATTCCGTGAGGTTTGGCCTCTTTCTTGAAGCGGAACACGAAACACGCAGCACTTTCCCCTATGCGCCAAACCAGCGCGTGAACCGTTTCTGGATGGCGCGCGCCAGCAGTTTGCCGAGATGTCGCGGATAGACGCGGTCGTGGCAGGTGACGCGCACCGTCCACAGTGCATCTGACTCGTTGCGCAGGCTATGGGCGCAGCCAGCGGGCACGAAGACGCACTTGCCCGCCGCGCCGGCGATCTGACGCCCCTCCACCTCGAAGACGCCCTCGCCTTCCAGCACGTCGAAAATTTCGTGCTTGTTCTCGTGGATGTGGCGCTCGATGGTTGCGCCGGGAGGCACCACGAGCAGATAGGCGTGCACTTCCTCCCCGCGGAAGAGCCTCACCAGTTGCACGTCGCGCGTGCGCGCGTTGCGATAACTATAGACGTTGAGGGCGCCCGGTTGGGGTGCGATGGGTTGGGCCATGAGTTTCTCTCCGTCTATTGATGGATCGAACGCAGATAGGCCACGATGTCGGCGATCTCCTGGTCGGTCATGGCCGGGTTGCCGCCTTTGGGCGGCATCGCGATGCCGGTGGTGTTGAGCGGGTCACTGGCGTCGCGGCCGCGCTTGATGAACTCGATCAGTTGCTCGTCGGTCTGTTGCGCCATCCACTCGCTGGTGGTGAGGTCTTTGCCCAGGCCGGTCACCCCTTTCGCGTCTGGACCGTGACAGGCCACGCACGCAGTGGCGTAAATTTTAGCGCCGTTGGCGGCGTCGCCGACAGGTTTTGCAGGAGCGTTCGCCACCGGTTGCTGCGCTTCCTGTTGTTGCACGGCGGCCGGCGGCGCAGTCGGAGCAGCCTCCTCCTTTTTATCTCCGCCGCCGCAGGCCGACAAAATCAGCGCCGACAGAAGCATCGCAGTGATAAGCGTCATCCGTTTGAACATAATCACCTCTTCTAAAAATGAACGAAATGGTTCGGAATGTCAAGCAACCTCACAAAATCAATGATGGTGCTCAGCCATTGCCAGCTCGATCCGAAGATGATCCCAATCGAGCGCAGCGCCTCCCACCTCAGCGGCGAAGCGTTCAGCCGCCGATGGGTCGGCGAAGGCGGCGACGCCGAACCCCATCGGAGAGCGGATGGCGTCGCTTTTTACATACGTTGCGCCTTGCGCGTCAATCCACTCTTCACTGTCATAGTCATGCACCCAAATTCCTACAGGCGTCAGCTCTGGATGTTTACGCATATAGACGACCATGTCGCCGATGTCGTCGAAGGCCAGGCTCTTGTAGTGACCTTCGCTTTCCGCATAGGCGAATGAGCTGGCGTACTTGGGCTGACTGATGATCATGCCGCATTCAGTGCAAGTAGATTCTCCATAGCGAATATCGGCGGGTTTCGGTTCTGCAGGATTGTTGCCGCACGCCGTCAACAGGAGCATGAATAGCAGAACAATCATCGCCCGCCAGCTTTGCAAGATCGTTTCAGTCATTGTTGCACCTTTTTCAAGACGACCTTCCACCGGCATTTTTCCTAAAAATCTCCGCGCCTCTGGAAGCGTGCATAGGCCGCCAGCGCAGGGAGAACGATCCAGGCCGCCATCAGCGCCAGGAAAATGATCCGCAGGCGCTGCCCGTATTCTTGCATGGCGTAAATTCCCGCCGGACCAAGCAGGTCGAGCGTGGCGTTGATGTCCAGGATGGCGGCCATTTTGAAGACCTGCAGCGGGTTGAGCAACGAAAGCCAGAGCAGTTGCCCAACCGAAAGCCGCATGGTGAGCGCCGTGCCCATCAGTCCCAGATCGCCCAGAAAGACGAACGCCAGCCAGAGGAACAGCCCGCCGCCGATGGCGACGCCGGCGCGCTTGGACATGGCCGACACCAGAACGCCGACGCTCAACATGGCGAGGCTGAGCAGGTAGGTTCTCCCCATCAGGCCGACGTAGGCTGCCGGCGAGCCGGCGCCATCGGAGATGGCCAGGACAACCCCTGCGATGCCAAAGCCCAATCCCACCGACGCCAGCAGGCTCATCGCCAGGCCGAGATACTTGCCCGCAAAGACCTCGACGCGCGTCACCGGCTGCGCCAGCAGATAGGCGAGCGTGCCCTGCTCTTGTTCGTGCGCCAGGCTCTGGGCGCCGACGGTCAGCGCCATGAGCGGGATGATCAACAGCACCAGGTTGATCAAGCTGGCGGCGGTGCGACCAAAGCCGGCGAAGCCTGCGATGCCTGCGCCCGCCAGCGACATGTAAGAGAGCGCCAACGACAGCCCCACAAAGGCGGCGGTGTAGAGCAGGAACCAGCGGTTGCGCAGCGCGTCGCGCAGCTCCTTCTGCGCCAGGGTCCAGATGACGGTGATGTTCATGGCCGATCACTCCACCTCAAAATCGATCACTTCGATGCGGGCGCGGCTGAGCGTGTGAATCGGCCGCGCCTTTTCGCCGTGCGAAACGTCGACGATCACGCCGATGCCGTTGCGCCGCGCCGCCAGCCCCTCGCCTTGCAACACTTCGAGCGCGCGCTCCACCTCATGTCCGGGCACGATGAACTTCACCTGCGTGCGCAGGCCGACGCGCCGCGCCAGGCTGGCGGAGTCGCAAGTGAATTGCAGCCGCCCGCGCTCCATCACGGCCACCGCATCCGCCAGCGCTTCGACCTCTTCGATGCGATGCGAGGTGAACAGGATGGTTTTGCCTGCGGTCTTGACCTGCGCCAGAAGCTGAAGAAGTTGGCTGCGCGCCGCCGCATCCAGATTGGAGGTCGGCTCGTCCATCACCAGCACCGGCGGATCGGAGAGCAGCGCCAGCCCCAGAGCCAGGCGCTGTTTCATGCCGCCGGAGAGCGCGCCGACCGGCTTCGCGAGATGCTCGCTTAAGCCGACCTGCTCCAGCACCGGATCGATGCGCTCGGAGGGCGCACCTTTGAGCCGGGCGTAAAATGCCGCCATCTCAACGGCGGTCATCTCCTTGTAAAAAGCCAGCTCCTGAGGCACGTAGCCGATGCGTTGGCGCACCGCGCGCCCCTGGCGGCGCACGTCCAGGCCGTCGACTCGAATGGCCCCCTCAAAGCGCAACAGCCCCAGCAGGCACTTGATGACGGTGGTCTTGCCGGCGCCGTTTGCGCCCCACAAGGCAAGCGCGCTGCGCTCCGCCACCTGCAACGTGAGGTGATCGACGGCGATGAATTTGCCGTATCGTTTGGTCAAATCGATGCATTCAATCATGGTTGCCATCCGACTATGAACGGGCCGTCGCCCGATGCGTCTTGCCCACGTTTGCATTTCGTCGTCCCCGCAACCCGCGCCTTCCCGTCCACACGATGAACAGCGCCGCAGCGACCATGGTCAGCGCCACGAGCAGGTTGGCCGTCGTGGGCGCAGGCTCCAGCCCCGGCGTCGGCGGCAACGCAGGCGGCTGCATCAACGGCGCCGGATCGCTGAGGCGCGGCTGCGGCGCAAAGAGCGGAAACGCCTTCGCCGCCAGGTCCAACGCATCGACGGCCGGGCTGAGCTGGAAGAGCCGCAGTTCCGGATGCACGCCGGTCAGAGTGTCGTAGAGGCTCTTGGCCGCATAGGGCAGGTCGCCGATGGCGTCCCCGTCGGCGTCGAAGCCGGCGTAGTCGCTCCAGTAGTTGCCGCGACCCTCCATCGCCCATTCGTTGCGCAGCAAGTCGCCGCCGCCGGCGACGGTCACCTGCTGGCCGTTGTCCAGGAAAATGTTGTCGCGGAAGCGGTTGCGCTCCGTGTTGGGCAACATCTCCAGGCCGATCTCGTTGTAGGCGAACAAATTGTTGCGATAGGTCACCGTGCTCCCCGGCCGCAGCGGCGAGCCGTCCGAATAGACGCCGACTCGGTTGGACAGAATGCGGTTGCCTTCGAGAAGCACGTCGTTCGCCTCTTTGAGACCGACGCCATAGCCGCTCGGGCCGCGGTTGTTGATGATCAGGTTGCGCCGCAGCTCGAAGCCACTCCCGTACATTACGTAAACTCCGACCGAATTGTTGCGCAGAATGTTCTCCTCAATCACGTGCCGGTCGGATTGCATCAGATGAAGGCCGTAGCGACCGTCGGCGAAGTCGTTGCCGCGCACAGGGCTGTCGGGCGAGTACCAGAGGATGGCGTCGCGCGTGTTGCGCATGACGTTGCCCTCGACCAACGTGCGGGGGCTGTAGAAGATTTTCAGTCCATCCCCGCGTCGCGAGATGGGCAGATCCATGCCGTAAATTGTGTTGCCGCGTACGACGCTGTCCGCTGCGCGCTCCAGATAGACGCCGAACAGTGCATCTTCGATGCGGTTGTTTTCGATCACGCTGTTGGGCGCCGAAACGCGGATGGCGCTGTCCTCGCGGTCGAGCGAAGCGCCGCTGCCGCGCACGACGAAGCCGCGCAGCGTCACGTTGGGCGCCGTGATGACGACGACATGGCCCTGGCCGTCTCCTTGAATCACCGGCCAGAGCTGGCCTTCCAGCGTCAGCGGCTTATCGATCTGGATGGGGCCGGCGTAGACGCCGGCGGGCACGAGCAGCGCATCCCCGGGTTGGGCGGCGTCGATCATGGCCTGCAAGGTGGCGTGGCCGCACTGCGTCGTCTCCCTGTCCGATGCAAATGCATGCATCTGAAGGGCGAGCAGAATGAGGCCGGACGCAAGCAGAGTCGCCAGCACGATCTTGATGTTTGAAACGCTGGAGGGCAGACGCTTTGTCACCGTGCACCTCTGAACCGTCAGACGCGTTCAACCGGCCTTCGCCGCTTGCTTCTGCGCATCCACCAGCGGCTTGTAGGCGCGGCGGTGGAAATATAGCCCGATCAGAATCAACGCCGAAGCGACGAATGCCAACCACAGGCCGATCTCCGGATAGGCCTCGGTGCGGAACTGGGCGATCTTGCCGACGCCCAGGGCGGGCGGCACGAACGGCTTGACGCTGCTCGACAGCGGCGCGGTCGGGTCGAGATTCTGGCCGAAGTTTGCAAGCCAGAACTGCAGGTCGGCCAGGAAGAAAAAGGGCAACAGCAGGCCGGGCAAGGCGAGCAGCGCCGCCCACCAGTTGTGCACGAAGATGGCGGCCAGAATCAACAGCGCAATGCCGGTGATCGCAAAGATGGAGACCTGCATCTCGAACTGCGCCGCCTCCCCCAGCCGGCGCATGCCGATGTAATGGTTCAGCCCATCGATTTCGGCGACGTCTCCCTGCAGTTGATTGACGTAGGCGACGACCTTCAATCCCTGTGGATACTGGGGCGCGTGCAGGGTGAGGCTCCAGTAGGGCAGAAACATCGAAATCACGATCAGGATGGCCGCCGCCGCAAAGATCAGCGTCGGGATCAGGTAACGCGTCCGATGCGCCCTCAGTTCATCGGCCGGAACGCGCGGGCCGAGCAACTTTTCCATGTCTGCAGTCATAAACCAACCCTCTCTTTCTGCACTCCTCGCTGAGCGCAGCGGTCGGAGAGAGGAGGCGATGAGCGCCTGAGAGACGAAACCCAATGCGCAACGGCTCTGTTCTCTCCAACTCCTCACTCCTCTCTCCCTTTCCTTCTTACGGCTGGACGAACATGTATCCCATCATCTCCAGGTGCAGCGCCGAACAGAACTCGGTGCAGTAGAAGGCGAAGACGCCGTCGTTGACTGCATCGAACTCGAAGGTGGTCGTTTCACCCGGTTCGATGCTCAGGCTGATGTTGTAGCCGCCAAGCTGGAAGCCGTGAGTGGCGTCTTTGGCGGTCTCGATGTTGGTGATGTGCCAGATCACGTGATCGCCCTTCTTGATCTCGATATGATCCGGCGTCAGCCGCGAACGGATCGAGGTCATGAAGATCTCCACCTGGTTGCCGTTGCGCACGACGCGCTCCTCACCCGCCTTGGTGGCGTATTTGGAAGGCGCCTGTGCGATCGGATCCCAGCCGACTTCTGGGTAAACGTCCCAGGCCTTGATTTTGTCCGTTTTGATGATCTGGGCGTAGTGCGGCTCGCCGATGCCCATCGGCATGTCGTAGATCACCTTCATTTGCCCGCTGCTGATGTCGAGCAACTGGATGTTCTGCGGCAGCAGCGGCCCGATCGGCGCAAAGCGATCGACCGCCCATTTGTTCAGCGCCACCAGATATTTGCCGTCCGGGTTGACGGTGTCGCCCTCCGCGGCTGCGATGTGGCCGACGTTATATTGCACCGGCGTCTTCTCGACCAGCGCATAGGCGCTCGGATCGTCGCCGCCCAGCTTCCAGCGAGCGATGGCGCTGTCCAGGAAGAGGCTGGTGTAGGCGTAGCCCTGGTCGTCGAACTGGGTGTGCAGCGGACCGAGGCCAAGCTCCACCTGGGCGTGCATGACGGCGTCGAAGTCGAGCACCGGAATGCCGTAGTCGTCGGTCGTCCATTTTTTGTCGGCGATCGCCTGCTTGATCTTGTCGATCGAGTAGACCGTCACGTGCGGATCGAGTTTGCCGGCCACGACGATGTACTTGCCGTCCGGCGATACATCGACGCCGTGGGGGCTTTTCGGCTCCGGCGCCAGGTAGAGCACGCCTTCCGCCGCCGCCGCCGGGATGCGGATCAATTTCATGCCTTTGAGCGTCTCGTACTTGCCGGCCTTGATGACTTCTTCTGCACGTTTCCAGTTGATGATGTGCAGGTAGTCCATGTCGCGCTGGCTGACGCCCGCCTCGAAAGGTGGATTGCCTTCTGTGACGCCGCCGGTGTAGAGCTCGGAATTAAAGGAGTTGCAGAATGCCCATCCGTCGGAGGCCAGCTTGCCGGCGTCGCAGAGGTCTTGCCAGTACGGCGGAATCTCGACGGCGAACGACTCTTCGGGAAGGATGCGGCCCTTCGCGCGGTCGAATTTCCAGAAGGTGATGGTGCCGCGATATTTCTCTTTGTACTCGGAGATCGGCGCGTACTCCCAGCCCAACGGCGTGTTGTACTGGCTGGCCTGCACCACGTACTCGGTGTTCGGCGTGACGAAGGTGGAGCCGTGCGCGCTGATCAGCAACGGATCCTTGACGATCTGCTTGGTTTCGAAATCGCGCAGATCGACGACGGCGACGCGAGCGTGCGTCTTGTCGTTGATGAACAGGTATTCGCCGTCATAGTCTCCGTTCGTCTCGCTCAGCGCAGGATGATGCGTGTCGCCCATGCGAATCTTGACGCCGTTGACATTGCCTGCATCCAGAATCTGCTCCGACTCCCTGGAGCCGAATCCATACCCCTGCCACGACTCCGGCGTGAAGACGGCGATGTTTTTGAGGATGCGCATCGAGGGAATGCCGGCCACGATCACGTTGCCGGAGTGACCGCCGGACATGAACAGCAGATATTCATCCACCTTGCCGCTCGGGGTGTAGGTCTTGAGCGCAGCGGCGATGTCATCCGGCGTCAGACCGCGCGCGGCGGCGATCTCCATCGCCGAGGCGGGGAGTCCTCCCTCGACGCTGACCGGCGCCGGGGTGGGCGTCTCCTCTTCGCCTCCACAGGCCGCGATGCCTATGGCGACCAATGCGATCACCAATGCAATCGTCAAAAATTTCTTCATCATTCTCTTCTCCTTTGTGAAAAAACAAGGCAACGATATGAGAACCGACGATCTACTTTCAATTTCTCAGCTTTCGTCTTTCGCCTGTTGACGTCCGGCAAAGACAATCAGAAATGGCAGCGCAATGGCGTCCACCGGGCAGATGTCCTCGCAAAAGGTGCAATAGATGCAGCGTTCCGGGTAAAGCAACATCGCCTTGCCATGCATCTGCGCCAGCGCCTGCGGTGGACAAATCTCGACGCATCGTTCACAGCCGGTGCAACGCACAGCGTCAATTTGTGGAAGCAATGAATCGTTCATCAGTACCCCTCTGATCCAGCATGAAGATGCGTCTGAACGCATGCGGATCAGGCGCAGCGCACAAGGTCATTCTTTTAAACAGCAGAATAAGAGGCTTTCTGCGCCGACGCTGCGACTTTAGTCTCAGGGAGGCCAGGCGGAAGTTTTTTCGATTCTGGGGAAAGATCTGACGAAAGTGCGAAGGATGGAGCCGATGCAAAACGATATAATTAGTGGTAGGTGAAGGTCGTTGATTCCTCCGAGCAAAGGACTTTCATGATGAACATCCAATCAGTGATCTCTTCCATCTCTTTGAATGGGCGCAATCGACGGCTTGCGCTGTTGTTGATCTGCCTGTTGCTGACGTTCTGGACATCTCCCCTCGCCGCCCAGAACGATTTAGACGCCCCTGTAGCCGCCACTGTGCTGAGAAATGCAAATCTGCGCGCCGGCCCCGGCACGAACTTCGCCATTGTGGGCAGCGCTCGCGCCGGCGACGTCGTGCAGATCGTCGGGCAAAATGCAGCCGGCAACTGGTACAGGCTGGACACCGGAGCGTGGATCGCCGCCTTCCTGGTGCGCCTGGAAGCCGAGGAGCCGGCGAGGCCCGTAGCAGGCGTCCCTGTCGGCGCCGTCGCCGCCCAGGTGGTGTACGTCGTCGACGGCGACACGATTCGCGTGCGGCTCAACGGCGTCGAACATTCCGTCCGTTACATCCTGATCAATGCGCCCGAGTCCGATCAACCGTTCGGCCCAGAGGCGACCGCCGCCAATCGCCGCCTGGTCGAAGGTAAAACGGTCTATTTGCTCAAGGATGTCAGCGAGACGGATCGCTACGGTCGCTTGTTGCGATACGTCTTTCTAGCCGATGGAACGCACGTCAATGCAGAATTGGTGCGTCAAGGCTATGCGCAACTTGCCACCTTCCCGCCCGATGTAAGCCGGCTGGCGGAAATCCGCGCCGCCGAACAAGAAGCGCGCGCGGCAGGGAGAGGACTCTGGGGCGCAGAATCTTCCGACCCTTCGCCGACACCGACGCCCTCCAGGGGCGGAGGCAACCCCTGGCCGGCGTACACGTGCGAAAACGATCCCTCTCCTCCTCCCAATCCGGCCTGTCCCATCAAGGGCAACATCAGCCGCAACGGCAAGATCTACCACATGCCGGGCCAGCGCGACTACTGCAGAACCGTGATCGACGTACGCCGAGGAGAACGTTGGTTCTGTTCTCCTCAGGAAGCGGAGGCGGCCGGATGGCGCGCAGCGCGATGATGAAATCGGGGTGGGAATTGCACCCTTTAACAGGGAAGCGCCTGGCAGCGTCACCTCGGCGCTCGTGTTCGCCGGGATGACGATGTGCAGGCGCATCCTGCCTCCCTCGATTCGCCAATCCGAAACAATCCGGCCGTGCACGGAGTCATAGGAGGCGCGGGCGCCGGTCAGCCTGTCGCAGGCATGGGGCGAATGCGGATGCGTTTGTAGGCCGGCGCGGCGGCCTCGATCCCCGCCACTTTGCGGTGTAAAAAGTTGACCACAGCGCCGGGGCTGTAGTGGTTCAGCGAAGCGTGCGGCTCGCCATCCACCTTCGCAAGGGAGGCATCCTCTGGCACACAGAGGACTCCGGCAAGTTGTTGACCATGGTCTGGCTGGAGCGCTGGATCCGCGAGCACGCGCCCGGCGTCGGCGCGCGCAGCGTTTTGCGTCTGCTGATGCTGCTGTATCGGTTTTACGCCCTCCCTCGTGCGCAGGGAACCGCCAAACAACTCGTCGCCTTTCTCGGCCTCGACCCTGTCCCCATCGCAGTGGCTCGTAAGATTCTGGTTGGGCGTGGACGGTCTTTCGCTCCGGTTGACCTTTCCAGACCGCTCTTAAACCCCTTCCTTGAATCTTACTCTCTTGACTTTCACGAGAGAATCTCCAGGTCGCCAGAAGGTTTGTGAAATTCCTTCTCGCTTCCCGAAAGGCTGCACTCTACGAGAAAGCGTCATCGAACTGCGTAACGTGAGTTATAAAGTTGTGAGCGGATCGACGTCGATGCGCCACCCTAGGGGGATGTCAAGCCCGCGCAGCACGGCGGAAGGGTCTGGAGCGCGCAACAGGAGCTGCCACCGGTGGTAGCCGCGGTGACGCTCGAAGAACGCAGGCGCAGGACCGAGCAGGCTGGAGGCCTCTCCCTCCAACCCCATTGCCTTCAGACGATGACGCAGTGCGGCCGCCATGCGTTTTGTCTCCTGTTTAACGCGCTCCAGGCGTTTATCCCAGTAGATCAGGCGCGCCATTCTGCGCAGCGGCGGATAGCCGTGTTCGCGGCGAAAAGCCAGTTCGCGCGCATAAAAACCGTGGTAGTCATGCCGCGCCGCCGCCTGAATGACGTAGTGCTCCGGCCTGTATGTCTGGATGATCACGCGACCGCCGCGCTGACTGCGCCCCGCCCGCCCCGCCACCTGCGTCAGCAACTGGAAGGTGCGCTCGCCGCTGCGAAAATCCGGCAAGAAAAGCCCGATGTCGGCGGCGACGACGCCCACCAGCGTCACCAATGGCAGGTCGAGGCCCTTGGCAATCATCTGCGTGCCGATCAGGATGTCCGCCTCGTGGTTGGCGAACGCCGCCAGGAGCCGCTCGTGGCTGTCTTTGCCGGCGGTGGTGTCTGCATCCCAGCGCAGGATCCGCGCTTCGGGCAAAATCTCTTTCACCGCCTCCTCGATCCGCTCTGTGCCGGCGCCGAAGAAGCGGATGCGCTTGCTCTGGCAGCTCGGGCACTGCACGGGCGTCGGATAGGTCTGATTGCAGTGGTGGCAGACCAACCGCGCAGGGCGCCCTCCCCGTTCGGCGTGATAGGTGAGCGGCGCCGTGCAGCGCTTGCACTCCTCGACGTGGCCGCAATCTCGACACATGACAAAGGTGTGCGCGCCGCGGCGATTGAGAAAAAGGATCGCCTGTTCATGCGCCGCCAGCGTCTCCATCAACTGTGAAGCTAGGCTGCGGCTGAAGAGGCTGCGGTTGCCGGCGCGCAGCTCCTGACGCATATCGACCACTTCGATAGGAGGCAACTCCATATAAGGCGCCCCGTGCGTCTTTCCATGCCCCATGACCCGCTGCGCCATTTCCAGCAAGATCACTTCGCCTTGTTGGGCGGCGTAGTAAGTCTCCAGGCTGGGCGTCGCCGAGCCAAAGATGAGCGGGCAGCCGACCATTTCCGCCAGACGACGCGCCACGGTGCGGGCGTCGTAGAAGACTTTGTCGCCGCCCCACTCCTCTGCATCCTGTTTGTAGGTCGCCTCGTGCTCCTCGTCGATGACGATCAAGCCCAGGTCGGCGACAGGCGCAAAAAGCGCACTGCGGGGCCCGATGACAATGGCGTAACGCCCCTCGCGGACGCCGCGCCAGACGTCGTAGCGTTCGCCTTGACTCAACCCCGAATGGATGACCGTCACCTGGTTGGGAAAACGAGCGGCGAAACGGGCCACCGTCTGCGGCGTAAGGGCGATTTCCGGCACCAAAACGATCGCTCGCCCCCCACGTCGCAGCGTCTCTGCGATGGCGCGCAGATAGATTTCCGTCTTGCCGCTGCCGGTGACGCCATGCAAAAGAAACGCAGCGCCGCCGGGCCGCTCAAACCCTTGCGTCAGGATCGTTCGCCAGACCGCCTCCTGTTCGCTCGTCAACGCAGGCGGCGCATCGCACGGAAAGGTGCGCCCGAGCAATGGATCGCGCACGAAGATCTCTTCCTGCATCGTAATGACGCCTGCTCGGAGCAGATCGCGCAGCCAGGGCAGCGGTGCGTTCGTTTTTGCGCTCAGCTCGTGGCGCCAGACCGGGGCGCCGGCCTCCGCCAACGCCTCCACGATCGGCGCGTATTTATCGGCGCCGCGTATATTGAGCAGGGCTGCAGTCGCTGCCTCCCGGTCGACGGCGAGCGCCGCCTGGCCTTCTGCAATCTGAACGACGCCGCGTTTGGCAAGGGCGCGAATTGCGCCGTCACTGTGCAACCCGCATTCCGTTTGAAGTTGAGCCACGGCGACGGAGCCCCCCTCGTGGTCGAGCAGCCATGCCAGCGCCCTGGCCTGGCCGCTCTCTCGCCCCAGCGTCGTCAGCCGACGCTGCGCCGCCGCCGGCTCCAGCGCCAACGCAATGCGCCACTCTCGACGGGCGCGCGCGCCGCCGGCGGCGCCTGCACGGCTCAATAACCCAGGCGGCAAGAAAAGCCGGATCGCTGAGGCGAACGGGGCTGCATAATAGTCGGCGATCCAGGCCGCCAGCGCAATCTGCGTTGAGGTGAGCACCGGCTCCGGCCGCGCCAGGCGCAAGATTGCCTTCGTAGGCACCGGCGCGGCGGCGCCGCGGCGAATCACGATCGCCTGGATTTCTTGCGAACCAAACGGCGCCCAAACCAGGTGTCCGGGCTGAACGATCTCTTCCAGTTCAGGCGGCAGATGATAGTGAAAGGTCTGAAGCGCCTCGTCGTCTTCGAGGGGCGGGGGCGGCTCCTCGCGGCGATGAAAGGAGCGCCGGATCGGCGCATTGACGACGGTTTCAACGATAACCATGTGAATCGAAAAGTTTCACGGCGATCACCGCACGCCGTACAACCATTCCTGAATCAACCCGAGCGCAAATGCGAGAACGGCCGGCGCCGAGCCGATCCACAGCGCCTGGGGGTCCAGACCGCCGAAGATGCAGACGACCGCCCAAAGGATTGCAAGCATCGTCCCGAACAGGCTTCCGAGAAGCGGCAAGATCAGGCCGCGCAACCCATATTTGCGGTCAAAATACCCATATTCCTTCGCTGCATGACGTTGCATATTATACAAAGCGCCGAGCGCTGCGCCCAGCGCGCCGGCAAAAGCGGCGCCGATCCACATCGGGACGAACTGCACCCAGACCGATTCCTCGCTGCGCCAAAAGAGCGTCTCCAGCAGCGCCAGCAGGTCGGATTGCAGCCAGTAGCGTGCGACCAAGACAGCGGCCGCCAGCGCCGTCCATCCACTCAGATAAATTGTCAGTCGCCGGCGATACAGCGCCGAGTCATTCTGCATCTGACGCGTGCGCTGGACGATTCGCCTGACCTGTTGCAGATAATAATCGACTTCGGCGGTGCGCGAAGGTTCTTCCTGGAGGATATGTTGCGCCTTCTGGAGCAGATGTCGGCTGCGCTGGGCGGCTTCGTGGCCTGCCGGCAGCGCTGCAGAGATCTCTGCCAGCAGCGCCTGGATTTCCTGTTGCGCTTTCTCGGCGTCCGTCTCCAGCTCCCGCGGCAACAGCAGCGAACGCGCCCCCAGACGCCCGCCCACCGTCATTGTGCTTGCCAGCGAGGTGGATTGTCGTCGCACCGGGCTGGCGGATGCGGACGACCGCATCGCCCCGTTGAGGGAGGTCGCCGCTTCCTCGGCGGAGGCGCGTCTGGAGCTTTGCGCATACCGCTGCTCCGCCGGGATCAACGTCGGCTGCTGCGCAGGTTTGGCGACGCCTGCTTCTGCGAGCCACCGCCTATCTATATCTTTCTCCGCATCTCTAGGACTCGTCGAAGATGAAGAAAGGGAAGACGCAGCCTCCGAACGATGCACGGCGAGACGAGCCTCTGGCATCAAATCGCGCCGCGTCAAATCCCGCTTTGATCGGTCTAAGTCGGGGGAGCGCTTCAGCTCGTCGGCGGAAACGCTGTTGTCTGCGGCGTCGATGGCCGATGAAGAAGTTTCATTTTCGATAAAGCCGTTGTTTTCCAGGGAACCATCGTTCCCCGCCCAACCTGCGTCTCCGAAGTCGAGGCCGCCGAGCAACATTTCATCCAACAAGGCGTCGGCGCGACGAAGCAACGCTTCACCGCCTTCGTCGAGAGAGGTGTGCATCGATAGACGCCGAAAATTTTTGCCCGATGGGTCGAGAATCGGAATATCCGTTCTGTTCAAAAACTTCGTCTCCTCTGTTCGGCTGGACGCCTCCAACCCTTAGCAACCAACATAAAGATAGTACCATGCAATCGATCTGCTTGCCAATACAAAAGCAAATTTTTACCACACGAAATCTCGGACTATTCGACAACAAAGCATCGGCGATTGGGCTTCGTTCGATTCGCGCCGGGGTGTAAATAGAGAGAAGCCGCGCCGTTGAACCTGGCAATCGCTAGAGCGGATGGGGCAAACAGGCGGCGCTGATGGATACAGAATTGAAACGCCGAAACTCTACAGCGGATTTGACAGCGCCAAAAGTCGACGCGTATAATGCCGTTTTGACGCAAACGCAAGTGAGTGGACGGAGAATGCTCAGTGCGTCTGGAAGCGGTCATCCATTCGCTTATGCGTTGGCCGGAAAGATCTATTTCTGCGACTGATTACTTAACCTGATCGGTCGCAAAAATGCCTGGCGCCAATGGCGCCACTGGGTTTGAGCAAAAAACGAGTTTGAACAAAAGCATCGAATAGAGAGTCCTGTCTTTGCGTTGGCCGGCGACCCTCTGATCGGATGCTTCCATCGACTTGAGACAGGATGACTTGAAACAGGAGTAGATAAGAAATGGCCACCAAACGAACCTGGCAGCCTAAAGTTCGCAAGCGACTGAAGACGCATGGCTTTCGCATCCGCATGTCCACTCCAGGCGGACGCAAGGTGCTCAAGCGACGCCGCCTGAAAGGCCGCGCCCGTTTAAGTGTACAGCTGAGCCATCGCAAGGCAATCTGATCTTGAGAAGGATCAGCCTGATTTTGGCTGCAGGTGAGGAACGCAATGGCTTACCCGCGGTCGCCAGGCAAGACTGCACACCGTGAAACGACGCTATCGAATCCGCAGCAACGAGCGCTTTCAGGAGGTTCGGCGTCGCGGTCGCTCGTACGTCAATCATCTGCTTGTGCTGTGCGCATTGCCCAACGACCTGCCTTACAGCCGGTTTGGATTCGCCGTCAACAGCCGCATCGGAAGGGCTGTGCAACGAAATCGCATCAAGCGACGCCTACGCGAGATCATGCGCTTGCAACAGCACCGCATTCAACCGGGGTGGGACATCGTCTTGATTGCAAGGCAACCGATCTGCAGCGCGGACTATCACGAAATGGAAGCCGCCTGCGCCCGCCTGCTAGGGCGGGCGCAACTATTCCAGGCGGATGCCGCCCATGCGTCGGCTGTGGCTGAAGCGCCAGAGCAAGTTTCGGAGAGCGATTCTGAACACAACGCTTGAGTTCAAACAAGTCCAGTAGAATCAAGATGCGGCAACTGACGCTTGCGCTCATTCGCTTCTATCAAAAGTTCGTCTCTCCGCTCTTGGGCAACAACTGCCGATTCTATCCGACTTGCTCTTCGTACACCTATCAAGCCATTGAAAAATATGGCGTCGCCAAAGGCAGTTGGATGGGAATGAAACGCATTCTGCGTTGCCATCCATGGAACCCAGGCGGGTATGATCCGGTTCCCTGAGGCCGGGAGGAAAAACCCGCGTAAGGAGAAACCTCGTGAAGTCAAAACACTGGATTGTCCTTGCCATTCTGCTGTTGATTCCACTTGTATTGACGGGCTGCGGCGTCCCTTATGAGGGCGTGGACGTCACCACCACGCCGCCGGAGGGCTTCTGGCAAACCTTCGTCGTCTGGCCGCTCGCCAACATCTTGATCGGGCTGGACTCCATGCTCGAAGGGATGGGCGTGCCCTACAGCTGGGGCTGGTCCATCATCCTTTTCACGCTGATTATCAAGATCGTCACCTTCCCGCTCAATTTGAGCCAGATTCGCGGCATGCAGGCGCAGAAGGAGCTGCAGCCGCTGCTCGCCGAGCTGCAGAAAAAATACGGCAAAGATCGCGAACGCCTGGCGCAGGAGCAGATGAAGCTGTATAAGGAGGCGGGCGTCAACCCGCTCAGCGGCTGTCTGCCGCTTTTGATTCAGATGCCGATCCTTTTTGGACTCTACGCCGCCCTGGTGGCCGTCGGGCCGATGCTGGAAAACTCCGGCTTTTTCTGGATCCCGGATCTGAGCTTTCCTAATTTCGCCCTGGGGCTGAGCTGGATCGTCGACCTGTGGTCCGCAGGCGAATATGGTCGACTGCTCGCCTACCTCATCTTGCCGGTTCTCCTGGTCGTTTCGCAAATTTTTATGCAGAAGTGGATGACGCCATCCACAGGCGATTCAGAACAGGCCAAGATGATGCAAAACATGAGTCTGCTGATGACGCTGTTCTTCGGCTACTTCACGCTCCAGGTTCCCGCCGGCCTGAGCCTCTACTGGGTGACCAGCAACCTCTTGCAAATTCTGCAGCAATGGGTTGTCACCCGCTTCTTCCTGCAAAAGCCGCAGGTGGCGCTGGCGACGGCGACCGCCGGCGACATCAAGGCCGGCGACGTTAAAACAGCCGACATCAAAGCGGCCGACGTCAAAACGGCCGACGTCAAGCCGCAAAGCTCACAGCCCGTAAAGTCGACCACACCGGCGTCCACCACTCCGAAGCGCAGCAGGCAGAAGAGGAAGTAAATCATGGCAGATGCACAGATCTTCACCGGCAAGAACGTCGAAGAAGCTATCGCCGAGGGGCTGCGCGCCCTTGGACTCAATCAGGCCGAGGCGGAAATCGAAATTATCAGTCGGGGCAGTCGCGGCATCTTTGGGCTAGGCAGCGAACCGGCGCAGGTGCGCATCAGGCCGCGTCAGGCGAGTGCGGCGCCCCAGTTTGAGGCGACCACCGTCTCCGCTCCACCTTCCCTGGAAGCGCCTCAACAACACGACGCCGGGGATCGCCCTCCCGCCGTGAGCAGCGCTGAGTCGATTTCTCAATCCCTAAAAGCTGCTGATGTTGTTTTCACGACTGCGGAGGCGGAGGGCGCAGAAGAGTTCGAGCAAGCTGAGACGGTGGAGCCGTCCTCCGCTGAAGAAGAGGAGCAGTTGGCGCAGCTCGCCAGCGAGCTGCTCGGCAACGTCGTGCGCTTGATGGGTTTCGAGGCCAGGGTCGTCGCCGAGTGGCGAGAACCGGACGCCGACAACGAACAACGGTATTTATTGCTCGATTTGCACGGCAAGGACCTGAATCCCCTCATCGGTCGGCGTGGAGACACGCTCAACAATCTGCAATATCTCGTGCGCCTGATGGTGAATCAGCGCCTTCACCGTTGGAAGAACATCGTGGTGGACGTCGAGGGCTATCGCCGGAGGCGCATGGAGCATCTGTCACAGCTCGCCTTGCGCTCTGCACAGCAGGTCGCCCAGACCGGACGTGCGTTGGCGCTCGAGCCGATGCCGGCCAGCGAGCGTCGCATCATCCACCTCACCCTGCGCGATCACCCCGACGTCATCACGGAAAGCAGCGGCGAAGGGGAGCGGCGCAAAGTGCACATTCTTCCTCGCAAATCGGCGTGAAAGAGAGCCGGAATCTGGGCGGCGCCTCCTGCCCCCGATCGCTTTCACCGCCCCGGCGTTCGCCCGATGCGCAGACGGCCCTCGGGTGAATGTTTGTAGGATGCCCAAAATTGATAGGGTTGCCATGACTCAGGAAATTTCTTCTCGCCTCGCAGTGGACATTCTGTTGGTCGGCAACGTCACCCGCGACCTGATCGATGTCCATCATTTCGACGCCTATCGTCTGGGAGGCACGGTCACTTTCGCCGCCGTCGTGGCCGACCGGCTCGGCCGACGTCCGACGGTGATCACGCGCGCGGCGCCGGAGACCGATCTATCGGCCATGCCTCCGTCGACGCAACTGATTGTCCTGCCTTCCCCCTCGACCACCACTTTCGCCAATATTTACACGCCTCACGGTCGCATTCAATACTGTTTCACGCCTGCGCCGCCCATCCGCGCCTCCGACATCCCTGTCGCCTGCCGACGCCCGGATATGGTGCTGCTCGGCCCTATCGCCGACGAGATCGAGCCGGACGTCGCTGCGCTCTTCCCGCAGGAGACGCTTGTCGCAGCGGTCCCGCAGGGTTGGATGCGTCGCTGGGACGTCGATGGCCGGGTGCACAGCAAACCGTGGGAAAGCGCAGAGCAGATTCTTCCACATTTGGATGCGCTGGTGTTGTCCCTGGAAGATATTGACTATGAATGGGAGCGATTGGCCCCGGCGTTCGAGCATGTGCCGCTGATCGTGGTCACGGAATACCGCGATGGCTCCACCGTCTTTCAACGACAGCCGGACGGCGGCATTCTGGAGACGAAGATCCCCCCGCGTCCGGCCGTGGAGGTCGACCCGACGGGTGCAGGCGACATTTTTACGACTGCATTTCTGATTCGTCTCGAAGAGACGGGCGACCCGATCATGGCGGCGCGCTTCGGCAATGTGGCGGCCTCGATGAGCGTCGAACATGTGGGGACGACCGGCATTCCCACTCGTCAAGCAATCCTTGCATACATGGAGGCGCACCCCTTCGAGCCGACGTTCGTGGAACAGACGAAGTTCTGAGCGCGCTGCAATGACCGATTGCATGAAATGCCATGAGATGCATTAATATTCCTTTGCTGAAGATTGAGCTGCAACGCAGTGCGCTGCACGAAGGAGACGCAACCGGCCAACCATGACGGCGCGTATCTACTGCTTTGCAAATCAAAAAGGCGGGGTCGCCAAGACGACGACCGCCGTCAACCTGGGCGCCTATCTGGCGGCGAGCGGACGGCGCGTCCTGTTGGTCGACGCCGACCCGCAGAGCAACGCGACAACCAGCCTGGGAATCAACCCGCGCACGCTGTCGGTGAGCCTCTACGACGTCCTGATCGATGGTCGTCCCGTACAGGAGGCGTTGACGCTCACGCAGTGGATGAACCTCGACCTGCTTCCTTCAAGCACCGACCTGGCCGGCGCCGAAGTCGAAATGGCCGGCGTGATGGCGCGCGAGCGCCTGCTGGCCCGCGCACTGGCGCCCATCGTCGAAAAATATGACTACATCTTCATCGATGAACCGCCCAGCCTGGGATTGTTGACCATCAACGGACTCACCGCCGCCACCCATGGGGTGATCATCCCGGTGCAGTGCGAATATCTGGCGCTGGAAGGGCTGAGCCTGCTGCTCAACACCATTCGTCAGGTGAGAGAGATTCTCAACGAACGGCTTGTGATTGCCGGCGTTCTGTTGACCATGTACGACGCGCGCACCAATCTGGGACAGGAAGTGGTGGAAGAGGTGCGTCGGTTTTTCCCCAAAGAAGTGTTCCAGACGATTATTCCTCGCAACGTGCGCCTGAGCGAGGCGCCCTCCCATGGGCAAACCATCCTGAGCTACGCGCCGATGAGCGCCGGCGCCATGGCCTACCAGGCGCTGGCGCAGGAATTTCTGCAGCGCGTCGAAGGCGTGCGCGTCCAGATTTCGGCTTCATCGCTGCAACGCGTGTCATAAAACGCGTGTCGTAAAGTCGTACAAGATGGAGGCATACGATGGGTGCTGAAGCAAAAAGGCGCGGGCTGGGACGGGGCCTCGGCGCCCTGATCATGGACACCGCCGTCACGCCGGTTGCTCCGGAAGTGGCGGCGCAGGCGGAAGCAGGCGGCGTCCAGCTGATCGACATCGACCGGCTGCTGCCGAATCCGCGGCAGCCGCGCACCTCTTTCGACCCTGCTGCGCTGGAAGAGCTGGCCGCATCGATCCGCACCCACGGCGTCATTCAGCCCCTCGTCGTCACAGCAGCGGCGGATCAGCCGGGGCGCTACTGGCTGGTCGCCGGCGAGCGCCGCTGGCGGGCTGCCCGCATCGCAGGACTGAAGGAAGTCCCCGTCATCGTCCGGGAGGCGACTCCGCAGCAGCTCATGGAGTGGGCGTTGGTCGAAAATGTCCAGCGCGCAGATCTGAACCCGATCGAGGAGGCCACCGCCTTCCAGACGCTCATGGCCGAGTTCGGGCTGACGCAGGCGGAGGTCGCCGAGCGCGTCGGCAAGAGCCGTCCCGCCATCGCCAACGCAGTGCGTCTACTCAGCTTGCCTCTGGAGGCGCAACAGGCGGTCATCGACGGCCAGATCACGGCAGGACATGCGCGGGCGCTGCTTGGACTTTCCGACCCTGAGGCGATCCGTCGCGCCCTGTCCGAAGTGATCCGGCGCGAGCTGTCCGTGCGCCAGACCGAAGCGTTGGTGCGGCGTATGAGCGAGCCGCCGGCCAAACCGGCCTCGCCCGAGGTCGAAGAAGACCCGCAGCTGCGGAGCCATCTGCGCTACATGGAAGACCGCTTTCGCTCGGTCTTGGGGACCAAAGTCAGCCTGAGCCGCAATCCAGATGGCGCAGGCAAGCTCGTCGTCCATTTCTACAGCGACGAGGATCTCGAAGCGATCTTTCGATTGATCACAGGCGAAGAGGATGGCTGACGCACCGGCTCCCACGCTTGCGCTGCGCAGGCTCGATGAACGCTCCGTGGGATTTCTGATCGCGGGCGCCAGCCGGGTCGCCGCCCGCTGGATAATTCCTGCCATTCAACAACAGCCGCCTGCCGTGGGTGCGGCGGATGTCATGAGCGCCTACGTGGCCGCCGTCTACAGCTATAATTTGCGGCGGGCGCAACATTTCGCTGCGATGCACGGCGTCGTTCATGCCGGCGACAACCTGACCTCGTTGCTGGAGCGCCGGGAAGTGCAGTGCGTCTATGTGGGCAATCATCCTCGTCATCACGCGGAGACCGTGCGCGCCGCCCTGATGGCCGGCAAACACGTGTTGTGCGAGCCGCCGCTCAGCGACGATCTCGATGAAAGTCGCGAACTCGAACAGCTGGCGCGTCACCGCAGCGTGGCGCTGGCGGTGAATTACGCCTGGCGGGCGACAGGAGTGGTGCGGCGGCTGCGCGATCTGCTCCAGGAAGACGCCATCGGTGCGGTGCTCGGCGTGCAAATCGACAACACGGCGCTGCCGCCGCTCGATGAGAGGGGCTGGCGCCTCCGTCGGCCCTTCGGCGGCGTTTTATGGGACCGCCTCTTGCACGACATCGACCTGTTGGCCTATCTTTTGCTGAGCGACCCGGTGGAAATCCAGACGCATTCTCTCCAGAATCTGCTGGGCGGTGAGAGCGCAGAGGATGCGCTCAGCGTTGTGCAACTGCGCGGAGGGGCGCCGGCGATTGTTCATGACTCCTTTGTGCTGCCGCACGCGCCGACGCGCATCACCATCTACGGGGAGACCGGCTGTTTAACTGCGCTGCGCTGCCGGCCCGACGACTCGCACAGCCACCTGACGCTGCAGCGCGGCGAACAGATGCAGCCTCTACCGGTTGACCGGATCGATCCATATCGAGCGAGCGTCGCTCGATTTTTGGCGGCTGTCCGTCTCGGCGAGGCGCCGCTTGCCGCTGCGGCGGACGATCGTCGCGCCGTGGCGAGCGTGTTGGCGGCGCAACAATCTTTGCACCATCGAAAGCCAGCAGTTCCGGCGACATTTCGATAAGTCGATGGACAATGAACCCTGTCTCTCAAGGGTTCGGCGTGACCGCGAAGGAGGAAAGCTTTAATCGTTACGTAAACTTCGGCCGAATTGCTCAATCCTAAAGACCGTGCTAAGATTGTAAAAAATCAGTACAATACCTATGCTATAAGCAGCGCGTAGAGCAACGGCGAGCATTGCATGGAAACAATGTCATCTTCGTCGGCGCTGGAATTTTTGACGCAAAAAGAGAACATCAAAAAACTATCGGAAACGAAGGTGAAAGGCGTTGTGGGTGCATCGATACGACTGAGCGATTATTCAACCACTCCGTTATACAACATCAAAGCTGTTGTGCAATCGACCAACATCAGCCCCAGCACGCTGCGGGCATGGGAGCGGCGCTACAACATGTGTCGCCCGCAACGTTCGGAGAGCGGATATCGTCTCTATTCTGATCGAGACATCGCCATCATCCGCTGGCTCAAGGCTCAGGTGGACGCCGGCATGTCGATCAGCCAGGCGGTCGCCTGGCTGCAAACGATCATGGAGCAATCGAACGCAGACGAGCAGGCGACGCTGCCCGATCCGACCGGTCGCGCGGTGGAATTGCAACCGCTTCCGGCGCCCTCGCGCTTCGATCTGGAGAACTTCGCCAACCTTCAAAAGGCGCTGCTCGACGCCCTGCTCAACTATCAGGAGGACGAGGCGGAGGCCATCCTGGCGCGCGCGTTCGCGCTCTATCCGGTCGAACATGTGGGCGAGTACATTATCATGCAGGTGTTGGTGGAGATCGGTGAGCGCTGGCATCGAGGCGAACTCAGCATCACGCGTGAACATTACGCCACCAATTATCTGATTCAACGACTGGCGGCGATCCTGCGCGCAGCGCCCAATGCAACGGATCGTTCGCTGATCTGGGTGGGTTGTGCGCCCGGGGAATTGCATGAAGTCGGCGCCCTGCTCCTGTCCATCTACCTGCGTCGCGCAGGTTACACCGTTCGCTACCTGGGTCAAAACCTGCCGATCGAAGATCTGGTGGCGGAGGTGAAAGCGATCAAGCCGGATATGGTGCTCTTGAGTGCAACGACGGTGGAGGCTGCGCTCAGCCTGCAGCCGCTGTGCGAAATGCTGGCCAGCATCGATCCCCCTCGCCCGATCATCGGCTACGGCGGCCGCGCCTTCAATCTGCGCCCGGAGCTGCGAAACGAGATTGCGGGCGTTTATCTGGGCGCCACCGCTATGGAGGCGGTGGAGAGCATCGATGAGCTGCTTTCGGAGCAAACTCGCTCCTTGCCCAAACAGAATTCTTCCCTCTCAGGTCGCCAAACGACCCCCCAATCCGATCGATGACAACGCTTGGTCGACGACAATGTCTGGTCAATGACAACGCCGCTGTAGAAAAGAGCCGCCATGGACAAAACAAACGTTGCCCTTCAGGAATTAGAAGCGGAGCTCAAGGAGGTGGAGCAAACTCTGCACGAGGCGTTGACGGAGCTGTTTCCGCCCTTCAGCCAGATGGTGGCGCAGGAGCTGCGTCGCACCTATCCTCTACAGCGGGGAGCGCTCGTCCTTGCCGCCGGCATGCCCGCTCAGGACGATGAGGCGGCGCGCCGACGGCGCATCGATCTGGCAGCCGCCCTGGAAATGCTGCATCTGGCGATCAACGTCCATATCCGGCTCGGGGAGGCGGATCGAGGAGGAGCGGCGTATTCATCCGTGCTGGGGAGCACGATCTTAGCCGGCGACTATTGCTTCAGCCGGGCGGCGGCCCTGGCAGTGCGCACCGGCGAGCGGGTCGTGGTCGAAATCTTTTCAGACGTGCTGAAACGCATCAGCGAAGGGCATCTGCGTCAACTGCTGGAGGGCGGCGACGCATCGTTCGACGAAGATCGGGAACTCTTCATCGCTGGCGCCGATGCAGCGATTCATCTGGCGCAGAACGCCCCTCCGGTGCGCACCATGGCGCTCCATCTGGCCGGATTGCTTGCGACTCATGAGGCGTCCGAGCAAGCGGCGCCTTTTTGGAATCACGCCCAGAAAGAACTGCAACCTTTGCTGACGCCCACCCAGTCCGCCCGGTGGAAAGCTTTTCTGGACTGGCGACAGTCCATACAGTAAAGGGAACTCCTCGATCTCTATCCATCTGACCTCACATATTGCACAGCTTTTGTGCAAGATAGATTCGCATCACACCGGATTCAACGCGTTTGTTTCTCCAATCACTAATCGATCGCAAACAATTCTCCAATACCTTTTTAATCTTTATAGCGTATACTTTGTCGGGATCGGGAACCAGGCAAAGCCCTTGGAAAAGAGCCGCCTGCAAGTTCTCACGCGATCCCCGCTTCGACTGCGGATCGATCTCCCGCCGAAGTGAGCCGACAACAGACGCGGCAACCAACAAAAATGAGAAAATTTTAACCTTTAGGGGCTGGACAAATTCGCCAAAGTATGGTTAAATAATTGCAAAGGTTTTGCACCAGACAAATACTCGAAACTGGTGCGCGTTTGCAGGCGGCCAGCCTCTGTCCAACAAATATCCATGTCGGACTGGTTGGCCTGAAACATCCAGAAGAAAATCTCACCGAGCAACAGGCGTTTGCATACAGAGGAAAGCAATGATGAAAACCAATCTGAGAGAACTCCAAAAATCATCCGGCGGCGTTCAAACAGGTGCGAATACAGCGATTCCAACCAATCTGCGCATGACCAGCATGCCGCAGATGCTGACGGCCTTGCGCGAAGAAGATCCCGCGTTCGACAAGGTGATCACCGTGCAGCGGGTTGAACGCGGGGAGGTGGTGGCCTCCCCAGAGGCAATGGCGTCGCACATGTATGTGTTGATGAGCGGCAAGGTGAATTTGCTGTGCACCAACAATGAAGGTCGCCGCCTGGTGATCGCCACCCTCGAACCGGGCGCAATTTTCGGCGAGGGCGCGCTCAATGGCGTCAGCGACCCGAACGTCTTCGCAGAGGCCGCTGAGGATTGCCAGGTGTGGGTGATCCCACGCAGCGAGGCTCGCAACATGACCATGCAATATCCAATCCTGGGCTGGGGCATGTTGCAAACCTATGGCATGCGGCTGATGCAGGTCGAAAACAGCCTTGAAGACGTCGCCTATAAGAAGCTGCCTGAGCGGTTGGCTGCGCTCCTCATCGAGCTGGACGAGGATGGCAGCGGCGTGATCAAAGGCGTCAGCCATCAAGCGCTGGCGGATCGGCTGGGAACCTATCGGGAGACGGTGAGCGCCATCCTGCGCGACTTCAAACGGCAAGGGCTGGTCGAATTGGGCTATCGGCGCATCAAATTGTTAGACGTGGAGGCGCTGCGCGAGATCGGCGGCGTCTGGGAGTGGTGAAACGCTTGCACTCCAAAACTCCGGCATATCGCCTTTGCAGGGCGGGGATTGCAGACAAAATCAGCAATCTCCGCCCTCTGCTTTGGGCTAAAGCGACGCCTCCATTATAATTAAGTATTTGAGTGAGTTGACGGCGAAGCTTACTGTTGATATAATAATAACAGATTCGGGGATGACCCTCTCGCTGGGATTTTCCACTTCCCTGAGTTGTTTCCCTAGTCGTCTGCATTGTCAGTCGTCCACAAGGAAAGACCTGATTACTCCCACCGTAACGCAGCGTTGCTTCACATAACTGCCTTTAGCTCGACGTCCTCTCTCCAGAGGACCGAAATTCGCATCGCGTTGACGGGGAGTGGTTGCGGCAGACGTCGAGCTGTGAGCTCCACAGAATCTGCAACGCTCTGCGACTCGTTATTAGAAACAGTGCACACCGTCAACCGTCGCAAAACGAACGCATAAATAAATTTATACGTTGGGTGTTATCACCCTCACCGGTATTCCATAGTTACATAGAAGGATGAAAGTATGCTGGATACAAGCATTCCACTGGACCAATGGACCATTGGACAATTAGAAGAATTGACCCTCGACGAACTGCGTGAGCTTGCGCGTGCAGCAAACGTGACCGGATATACGCGGCTCAAGAAGTATGACCTGATCATGCGCTTATTGCGCGCCAGCGCAGAACGCGCCGGCTACATCTTCGGCGGCGGCATTCTGGAGATCGTCCAGGATAACATCGGTTTTCTGCGCAGCGACCACCTCTTGCCCGGCCCCGAAGATGTATACGTGAGCCAGAGCCAGATTCGCCGCTTCGGCCTACGCACAGGCGACTTGGTGATCGGGCAGGTGCGGCCGCCGAAAGAGACGGAAAAATATCACGGCTTGCTGAAGGTGGAAGCTGTCAACGGCCTGGACCCCGAGGAGGCTAAGAATCGCCCGCTCTTCGAGAAGCTGACCCCGATCTTTCCGAACAAGCAGATCATCCTGGAAACGCGGCCCAATGTCATTTCCACGCGCATGATCGACCTGCTTGCGCCGATCGGTCGCGGTCAGCGCGGCCTGATCGTCAGCCCTCCCAAAGCGGGCAAGACGACGGTGTTGAAACGCATCGCCAACGGCATCACGACCAACTACAAGGACATCCACCTGATGGTCGTCCTGATCGGCGAGCGGCCCGAGGAAGTCACCGACATGGACCGCTCCGTCGAGGCCGAAGTCGTCAGCAGCACCTTTGATGAACCGGTGCAGAACCATGTGCGGGTGGCGGAGATGGCGCTAGAGCGCGCCAAGCGACTGGTGGAAAGCAAGCGCGACGTCGTGATCCTGCTGGACAGCATCACCCGGCTGGCGCGCGCCTACAACCTGACGGTGCCGCCGTCCGGCCGCACCCTGTCCGGCGGCATCGATCCGGCTGCGCTCTATCCACCCAAACACTTCTTCGGCGCCGCGCGCAATCTCGAAGAGGGCGGCAGCCTAACGATTATCGCCACCTGTCTCGTCGACACCGGCAGCCGCATGGACGACGTCATCTACGAAGAGTTCAAGGGCACGGGCAACATGGAGCTGCATCTGAGCCGCAAGCTGGCGGAGCGCCGCATCTTCCCCGCCTTCGACATCGAGCGCAGCGGCACCCGCGCCGAGGAGAAATTGCTCGACGCCGAAACGCTTTCCAAGGTGTACACGCTGCGCCGCATGATCGACGCCATGGGCGGCGGCAGCGAGGCGATCCTGCCGATCATCGAGCGCATGAGTCGCACGCGCGACAATCGCGAGTTCCTTGAAACGCTTACGAAACGCTGATCGTCAAGATTTTTAATCTACGAAAAACCTACGATTGGGCGACGATCCTTGCACACTTTGCGAGGATCGTCGTTTTTCCCCCTCAAAATAGCCTTTCGCCGCTTGTCGCGCCGCGTACAAAGTGCTAGAATCTTTTTCTGTGCGGCTGTTGTTCTTTTGTCAAAAATGAGCCGCCGATCAGCCGATGCTTGCATCATCCGGCTTAACTCAAAGCAGGTTCAGTCGACGCAGAATTGACGATGCTCACCGGGGCGCCATAAGCAATCCGAGCAAATGCAGCCGACCGGCCTGAACCTGACTCCATGGAGAGAGCATATATGACGAATGAAGCTGGTGTTGGTTTTGAGCAGACCCATCCAAACGGCGCCAGGCATCGCCCAAACAGCGCACAGAACAAAGAAGATTTCTCTCTACTACAACAGCACCTCGACTACCTGACAACCACCCCCGCTTCGACCAATCTGGTTTCCACACACCGAGAGCCCTCCTCTTCGGCGGGTTATACAGCTCTTTCTTCCTTTCCGAACGTGCGAGTCGCTCACCTCAACGCACTTGAACAGGCGTTGCAACGAGTCAACGACCAGATGCAGCGCCTGTTGACCCATCAGGTCACGCCCTTGCGTCTGGCGGGGCATCTGTCGGTGCTGGCGGTGGCAGCGGTTGTCCTGATTCTCAGCCAGGTGACTATACCCGAATGGGAGCTGCGCCTGGAACCCACCCCGCCCGCCCAGTCATTGGGTGGCCCCGCCTCTGAAGCAGGTCTCGCCGGTCAGGCAAATCTCGCTTTTGATTACGGAGGCGACTCGCTGCGTCCCAATATGGTTTGGGGGTTTGTAGAGAGGTCGCCGAAAACGAACGCTCAGGAGTCTGCTCCCGCCACCACCATTTCCTACTACACCGTGAAGGCGGGCGACACCGTGCTGGGCATTGCACAAAGGTTCGGCCTCCAGCCTGAAACGCTCATGTGGTCGAACGACTTTATCGAGCAAAATCCAGACCGGCTGCGCATTGGAGACCAGGTGCGCATCCTACCTGTAGACGGCGTTTTGCACGTCGTCCGACGAGGAGACACGCTCTCGGGCATCGCCAGCCGATACAAAACCGATATGCAGGCGATCGTCGCTTTTGCGGGCAATGGCATCAAGAGCATCAACGATCCTTTGCCCATCGGCAAGGAGATCATCGTGCCCGGCGGCGTGAAGCCGTATGTAGCCCCCGCTGCAGGCGCAGCAGCCTCGACGGCTTATTCCGTCCAGCGTCCTCCCGGCGCTCCGGCCGGTTCAGGCAACTTCAGCTGGCCGGCAGCCGGCTACATCAGTCAGGGATACTGGCGAGCGCATCCCGCCATCGACATTGCCGGCCGGTTAGGTGCGCCGGTGAGCGCGGCCGACTCCGGTTTTGTGGTGACGGCCGGCGGCGGCTGGAACGGCGGTTATGGCAATCACGTCATCATCGACCATGGCAATGGCTTCACGACGCTCTACGCCCATTTGAACTCGGTCTTCGTCAAGCCCGGCGAGACGGTCAGCCGCGGCCAGCAGATCGGCACGATGGGCAGCACCGGCAACAGCACCGGCCCTCACTTGCACTTCGAGATTCGCTACAACGGCGTGCCCTACAACCCGGCCAATTATCTCAAGTAAGATGGCCAGGCGGCTCGGCGACAGCGCAAACAAAAAAGCTCCGGCGTTCACCGGAGCTTTTTTGTTTGGATAGACGCCCTCTATTTAGTCATGGATGCCACCTTCGGTCAGCGCGCGCGGGTCGAGGATGCGGTCCAGCTCCTCCGGCGACAGGTCGGTTTCCTCCAGCGCAACTTCCTTGAGCGAACGCCCCTCGGCGTAGGCGCGCTTGGCGATCTTTGCGCCTTTCTCATAGCCGATGACCGGATTGAGCGCAGTGACCAGGATCGGATTGCGCCCCACCAGGCTGGCGATGCGTTCTTCATTGACCGTAAAGCCGGCGACGGCCTTGTCGGCCAACACGCGGCTGGCGTTCGCCAACAGCGAAATGCTCTGGAGGAGGTTGTAGGCGATCACCGGCAGCATCACATTGAGCTGGAAGTTGCCCGATTGTCCGCCCAGGGTGATGGTGACGTGGTTGCCCATCACCTGCGCGCAGACCATCAGCACCGCCTCCGGGATGACGGGATTGACCTTGCCGGGCATGATGCTGGAGCCAGGCTGCAAGGCGGGCAGCGAAATCTCGCCGAGGCCGGCGATAGGGCCACTGTTCATCCAGCGCAGGTCGTTGGAAATTTTGGTCAGACTGACGGCGACCGTATTCAACTGCCCGCTCAGCTCCACGGCGGCGTCCTGCGAGCTCAGCGACTCGAAGTAGTTGGAGCTGGTCACGAAGGGCAGCCCGGTCCATTCAGCCAGCTTCGCGGCGAACCTGCGGCCAAATTCTGGGTGCGCATTGATGCCGGTGCCGACCGCCGTGCCGCCCTGCGCCAGCTCCGCCAGCCGGGGCAGGGAGGACTCCACGCGCGCGATGCCGTGTTGAATCTGACTCGCCCACCCGCCGATGATCTGCCCCATGCGCACCGGCATAGCGTCCATCAGATGCGTGCGGCCGGTGGTGACAATGTGATCGGTGGCGGCGGCTTTGTCCAACAGCGTCTGATGGAGGTGCGCCAGCGCCGGCAGCAGTTGATCATGAACGGCCAGATAGGCGCTGACGTGAATCGCCGTCGGAATCACGTCGTTGCTGCTCTGGCTCATGTTGATATGGTCGTTGGGATGCACCTTGCGGCCCAAGCGCGCGCTGGCGAGCGTCGCCAGCACCTCGTTGGCGTTCATGTTGGTGCTGGTGCCCGAACCCGTCTGGAAAATGTCAAGCACAAACTGATCGTCGTACTTCCCCTCCGCCACCTCTTTGGCGACCGCCTGGATCGCTTCAGCCATGTCGGCCTCCATCAGCCCCAGGTCGTGGTTGACGGCGGCGGCCGCCGCCTTGATCAGGCCAAGCGCGCGGACAAACATGCGCGGAAAACGCAGGTCGCTGATCGGGAAATTCTCCACTGCGCGCTGCGTCTGAGCGCCGTACAGGGCGTTGGCCGGAACCCGAACCTCCCCCATGCTGTCCCGTTCGATGCGATACGCTTGTTCAGTCATAGATTCGACTCCTTTTTTGGGTTTTCGGAATGGCGAGAATCATTTTGCTATGCTTCAAGCGGCTGTCGCCTCTACGGGCGAGCCCTGCAGCCGCTTTCATCGACTCCTCACATCTGTCCAGCGCCCGCTTCGATTGTAGCACCGACCTGTAGACAAAAGGAAAAGCAAGCGTATCAGGGGGAAAACAGCGAATGATTTGACACGCCTCTCAGGCTTGTCTACAATCGAAATGATAGATTCATTCGATCCTTCTTTTGGAAGCCGGATATGGGTGAGCGCATTCTCGTTGTTGAAGATGACCGTCGCATCCGCGATCTGCTGCGTCGCGGCCTGATCTTTGAAGGATACACCGTGGACACCGCCGAAGATGGCGAGACCGCGCTGCGCGTGGCGCGCGAGACGCCGCCGGACGCCGTCATCCTCGACATCATGCTGCCCAAGATGGACGGTCTGGAGGTCTGTCGTCGTCTGCGCAGCGCCTCCAATGTGCCGATCTTGATGTTGACGGCGCGCGATTCGGTGCCGGACCGCGTCACCGGCCTGGACGCCGGCGCCGACGACTATATGGTCAAGCCCTTCGCATTCGACGAGTTGCTGGCGCGGCTGCGCGCGCTCTTCCGTCGCCATCGCATGGAGAACGCGCCGGAGGTCTATCGCTACGCCGATCTGGAGTTGAATCCACGCACGCGCCAGGTCTTCCGCGGGGGGCAGTTGATCGAGTTGACCGCCAAAGAATTCGACCTGCTCGAGCTCTTTATGCGTCATCCAGGGCAGGTGCTCACGCGCGAGATGATTTACGAGCACATCTGGGATTACGACTTTGGCGGCGAGAGCAACATCATCGAAGTGTACGTCCGCTATCTGCGCAGCAAGCTAGAGGCTGGCGGCAAACCGCGTCTGATTCAGACCGTGCGCGGCGTCGGCTATGCGCTGCGCGAAAGTTGAGGGAGGGTCGTAGAACGGCGCAGAGGGGAAATGCGCCGGTTGTTCGCCGATAATACTCCACATGACCATACGCTTACGTCTGACCCTCTGGTACACCGCGCTGTTGGGGATCACGCTGATTCTCTTCAGCGTCACCGTCTACTCTGCGCTGGCCGCCAACCTTCGCTATCAACTTGAACAGAGCGCAGCGTTGCAAGCGCGCAACATCGCCGCGGCTGTGGCCCAACAGTTTCAAGGCGATGTGCTCGTCTTCCGCAGCCGCGCCGGCAACGTCTTTTTTCCTCAGGTGGAGCTTTTCGCCTCCTCCGTGGGCGCCCAACTGCTCGACACCGAGGGCAACGTGCTCAAACGCAGCGAAAATCTGGGCGACATTCTCATTCCTCATCACACCGAAACGATGGCGCGCATCAACGCCGGACTCGACGATCGCTACTACTACATTTCGAGCGACGGCGCGGCGTTCCTGGTCTACACGGTGCCGCTCTTCGTCAACAATCAGTTGATGGGCGCCGTTCAGATCATCCAACCGGTCACGACGGCGCTGACGGCGCTCACCCAGGTCAACCGCTATCTGATCCTGGGCACGACGATCAGCATCGTGTTGGCTGCCATCGTGGGCGCCTTTCTGGCGCGACGCGCGCTGGCGCCCATCGACACCATCACCGAGACGGCCAACGCCATCACGCGCGCCCACGACCTGAGCAAGCGCATCGACATCCGCGACAACGCCAGCGAAGTCGGTCGGCTGGCCGCCACCTTCAACGCCATGCTCGACCGCATTCAACAGCTCTTTCAGGCGCAGGAGCGTCTCATCGGCGACGTCAGCCACGAGCTGCGCACGCCGTTGACCACCATTCAGGGCAACATCGAGCTGCTGCAACGCATGGCGGCTGCGCCGCACGGCAACAACAGCCTGAGCCATGCGGAAGTCGCCGAACTCTTGCAGGAATCGCTGAACGAAGTCAAGGCCGAATCCGAGCGCATGAACAAAATGATCAGCGATCTGCTGTTGTTGGCGCAGGCGGACAGCGGCGCGCTGCAGATTCAGATGGCGCCGGTCGAGATGGACACCTTGTTGCTCGACGTCTACCGGCAGACGCGGCGTCTGGTGGAGCACTACAAGGGCAGGCCGGATGCGCTCGAAGTGCGGCTGGGCAGCGAGGATCAGGCGCTGGTGCGCGGGGATCGCGAGCGGTTGCGTCAGGTGTTGATCAATCTGGCGGAAAACGCCGTGAAATACACGCCGGAGGGCGGCGTCATCACCTTCAGCCTGGAGAACCGCGAGGGCTGGGTGCGCATCAGCGTGAGCGACACCGGCATCGGCATCAGCGAGGAGCAGCAGGCCGCCATCTTTGAACGTTTCTATCGCACCGATAAGGCGCGCAGCCGGGAAATGGGGGGCAGCGGCCTGGGCCTCAGCATCGCTCAGCGCATCGCCCAGGCGCACAACGGCAAGATCACCGTCGTCAGCCAGCTCAACCAGGGCAGCACCTTCACCCTCTGGCTGCCCGAATGGCAGGAAGCGCCCTCCGAGGCGCCGATCAACCTCAAGAATACGGTGATTGCGGGGACGTAGCCGACGAGAGCGTGCTTGTTCGAGCGAAGGCGCTCATGCTCTCTATCCACAACAGCGTCCCTGCACCGGCCACGGCCAGGCTTCCCCACGCAGCGACGTGAAGCCACCCCAACATCGGCGTTCCCAGGTGCGGCGCCAACCCGAGCCCCAGCAGCCCGCCGACCATCACGAGCGCGCCGGCGCTCCATAGCCGGTTCACCCAGCGTCTCAGAAAAACAGAACTCGCTGCATCGATGCGTTGCACCTGTCCGATCAGCGCCGTGCTCACCCAGACCAACAAGAAAAGATGCAGATAGAAGACGCGCATCTGACCGCCCGCGAAGTGCTCCCAAAGCCCCGGCCAGAGCGACAGAAAGGCGATGACCAGCACAGAGGCCAGTCCGCTCAACGCCAGGCCTGTTAAGGGGGGCAGAGCGCGCCGTCGCCGCCAAAGCTGGAGGCCATGGACGCCCAGCGCCAGCGCAGCGCCGGCGTTGGCCAGCGCCGCCACCCAGAAGAGCGCCGAAGGCAGCAGGCTCGGCGAGACGCCCAGCAGAAAAGTCGGGATCAGCAACAGCGCCAAACTGAAAACCGGCGGACGAGCTTGCCCCGAACCCGGCAGATTCGCCCAGAACAAACCGAGCAAGGCCAGGTTGAACCATCCCACGGCGAAGAGATCGAGGAACTGATGTAAAAAAATCTGCTGGAGAAGCGGCTCGCGCACATTCGCCATCACCATGCCGACCAACCCGAGCGCGCCGACCGAGGCCAGCCCCATCAGCGCCAACGCCCAGTCCCACAACTGGATGGGGAGCGGGCGCTCGCGCAGCCCGCGCGTGGCGCGCACATACAGCGCAATGAAGAGAAACCAGGTCAGCCCGTTGAGCGTCGCCGCCATCGAACCGAGGGGCAGCCGCGCGTTCCCGATCGCAGTCAGCCCGTAGCCGTTGCTCCAAAAGGCCGGAAAGCTGAGCAGCGCCAGCACAGCCGTCACCGTCATCTGGCCGGTCACCCCTCGCGGCAGTGGACGCCCGGTCAGCGCAGGCAGCTCCGCCCAGATCAGCGCCATCAACGCCAGCGTCACCCAACCGAAGTACATCAGATGGCTGTGGGCATGGCGCACGGCGCCGAAATTCTGCGCCCACGCCGGCATCCCGTAGATCATGCCAAAACGCATGAGCACGCCCGTCCAGGCGGCGAGCGTTAAAGCGGCCAGAGCGATCGACAGAAAGATGCGCACGTGTGAACGAGACATTGTCTGCAAACCTCATCTTTCCCTATGGACAGCCTATCCAGGCAGGCCACCCCACCGAGAGCGGAGCCTCGCCTGCTGGGCTGCGCCTATCTTCTGCTTCAGGATACCGATGCGGAGGAGAGAGGGTCAGTGACAATTGTCACGTGGTGTGTGGTCCGTCGCTTACACGGCAATCAGCACGATGGCGGTCAGCGCTGCGGCGACGCCCACCATCTGCGGGCGGTTGAGCCGTTGCCCCAGCAGAGCCCAGGCCAGCAGCACGGTTGCACCCGGATAGAGCGAGGAGACGATTGCGGCGACATCGAGCCGACCGGCCAGCGCCGCCAACGCAAAGAAGAGGTTGCCCGCCGCGTCCAGGCCGCCGGCCATGAGGTTGAGCGGCAGCGCGTCGAGTGATGGCCAGAGCGGACGCCGGGTCGCCAGCACGACGGCCAGCAACATGACGCCGCCAGCGGTGCGCGCAAAAGCTAACGTCCAGAAGACGCCGCCCGCCGTCGCCTGATCGATGAGCACGAAGTAGAAGCCGAAGCTGACGCCGGCGAGCAAGGCGTAGCCCAACACCCGGCGGGTGATCACCCCTTCTGCGCCGCCTGTCAGCAACCAGACCGCCGCCAGCGCCGCCATGAAGCCGGCGAGTTGCACGGCGGAGGGCCAGCCGTCGATCCAGACCGCCGCAGCAATTGGGACGACGCCCGCAAGCACCGCCGAAAGGGGCGCCACGACGCCCATGTGCCCCAGCGAGAGCGCCCGATAGAGCGCCAGGAGTCCAACTGCACCGACCAACCCGCCGGCGCCCGCCCACAGCAAGGGTTCGAGGGCGGGCGCCGCCTCCTGGAAGACGAGCGCCAGCGTCGCCAGCCCCACAGCGCCGACAAATTCGGCCACCAGCACCACCGTGTAGGCGTCGGCGCGTTTTGACGCCAGGCCGCCGCAGAAATCGCCTCCGCCCCAGCTCAGCGCGGCAAATAAGCCAAACAGGATGGCGGGCAACTCCACCATATACAGCTCACCTTTGCGCCCTGCGCGATTTGCGCCGCGCCGTCCGGCTCATCTGCAAAATTTCATCCGGCGTCTTGCCCTGCTCCAGCAGCCACTCGCGACGCGGCTTGAGCGCGCCCGTCGGGCAGACGCCCACGCACTGGCCGCAGAAGACGCAGGTCGTCTCCGGCATCGGCAGGTCGAAAAAGGTGCCGATCTGGGTGCGGAAGCCGCGGCCGTCGAAGCTGAGCGCAAAGGTGTATTGGGCGTCTTCGGCGCAGACCTGCACGCATCTCCAGCAAAGGATGCATTTGGCGTAGTCGCGCACGTACATCGGGTTGTCGTCGATGACGGGCGGCGTGCGCCGTTCTGCGCCGGGGAAACGGTTGTGGTTAACGTTGTACTCGGCCATCTGCGCCTGAATTTCCGGCGCATCGGAGAGATCGACGGCGGAGTCGAGCATCTCCAGGATCGTGCGTCGGCTGCGTTCGACGCGTTCGCTGCGCGTGTGCACGACCATTCCCTCGCGCACCTGGACAACGCACGCCGGCTGCAGAAGCCGCTGCTTTTCCACCTCGACCACGCACATGCGACAGATGGCGTTGGCCGTGCACGCTTCATGATAGCAAATGGTAGGGATGTGAATCCCGATCGCCTCCGCAGCTTTCAGGATGGTCGTTCCTTCCGGCGCAGTGACCGTTCGACCGTCGATGGTGAGGGTGACTTCAGGCATGGCGGGCGCTCCCGTTTGTAAAAAGGTCGGGCCAGTGTTTCATGGCGCTCAGCACGGCGCTGGCAGCCGTCTGCCCCAGGCCGCAGAGCGAGGCGTCGGTCATCGTCCAGCCGACGTCCTGCAGGCGGATGACATCGCCTGGAAGGGGCTGTCCTTCGGCCAGTCGATCCAGGATTTCATATTGACGCTGTGTGCCCAACTGGCAGGGATAGCACTTGCCGCACGATTCGTGGGCGAAAAAGCGCGCCAGTCGACGCAGGATGTCGCGCAGGTCTCGCTTGTCGTTGAAGACCATGATGGCGCCGGAGCCGAGCGTCAGCCCCGCCGCGCGCAGGCCCTGGAAGGTGATGGGTGTGTCCAGCTGTGCAGGGGTGGCGAATGTCCCCGCCGCGCCGCCGATCAGCAGCGCCTGCAGCTTGCCGCCGACCACCCCGCCCGCCAGGTTTTCGATCAGATGACGCAGCGTGACGCCGAAGCCGATCTCATACAGCCCCGGCCGCACCACGTCGCCCGAGACGCAGAGCAGCTTCGGCCCGGCGGAGTCGGCCGTGCCAAGGCGGAGAAACGCATCGGGGCCCTGGTTGATGATGTAGGGCGTCTGCGCCAGCGTCTCGACGTTGTTGATGGCCGTCGGCTTGCCAAAGAGACCGTGTGTGGTGGGGAAGGGCGGCTTGACGCGAGGGAAGCCCCGTTTGCCTTCGATCGACTCGAAGAGCGCCGTCTCCTCGCCGCAGATGTAGGCGCCCGCGCCGCTGCGCACCTCGACGTCGATGCTGAAGTCGGAGCCGAGGATGCGTTCCCCCAGATAGCCGGCCTCGCGCAGCTCTTGCAGCGCAGCTTCCACGCGTTCGATGGCGAGGGGATATTCGCCACGGATGTAGATGTAAATGCGGCCGGCGCCGATGGCGTATGCGCCGATGATAGCGCCCTCCAGCACGCGACAGGGGTCGCCCTCGAGCAGCACGCGATCTTTGAAGGTGCCCGGCTCGGACTCGTCGGCGTTGATGACGAAATATTTGGGCTGACCGGGCGCTTTGGCTGCGCCCTCCCATTTGGCCCACGTCGGGAAGGCGGCGCCCCCGCGGCCCAACAGCTCTGAGCGGCGCATCGTCTCGATCACCTGCTGCGGCGTCATTGAGCTTAGAACCTTGCGCAGCGCCTGCATCCCTCCGACCGCCTCATACTCAAAAAGTTTGGTGCGCCGGCCGCGGCCACAGAGCGGCGTAAGGATGCACAGGTCGCCGCCGACGTAGTCTTCGCTCCAGAAGTCGGCGGTCGTGCGCCCGCGGCCATCGACGAGATCGCCCACTGTCTCGGGCGTGACGTGGGCGAAGGTGATATTGCGCACCGGTCGTCCGAAGGAGACGTTGACCGAAACGCCTGAATTGCAATGGCCGAGGCAGGGCGAACGCTCCACCGTGATTGCGCCGTCGGCGGAAGTTCCGCCTTCTTCCACTCCGGCCAGGGCGCAGGCGGCGTGGAGGACCCGCTCTCCGCCGCGCAGCGCGCAGGCCGGGTCGGTGCACACGCGCAGCACGGTGCGGCCGACCGGCTCGTTGTAGAGCAAGGCGTAGAACTCGATCATGCCGTGCACATCCGCCAAGGGAACGCCGAGCGAGCGGGCGATTTCGGCGGCGACGGCGGGCGGGATGTAACCGTAGTGCGTCTGCGCCTCCAGCAGCGTGGGAAGCAGTCCGCTCCGTCCCTGGGGCGCCAAGCGCGTCAGCACAGGACGCAGCGGCGTCAGATCGACTGATTCCTGGGTTTCGACTGACATAGGATTTCAGGCCATTCTTGCCAAAGGTTCGAACAAGTCGCCCTCAGTATATCGAAGACTGGGCCATCCTTCAAGGGAAGCAAAACTTACTCACTCTCAAAGCCGATCTCGAACATGCTTTCCAGATCGTGGCGCGAAAAGACCTTGAAGGCGATCAACGTCTCCGAGTCCAGGATGCCGTCCACCTGCAACATTTCGTTGGTGACGAGATTGGCCAGCGCTTCGTTGGTGCGCACGCGCAGGATCGCCACCAGGTCGTAACGCCCCGCCACGGAGAAGACTTCGGAGATGCCTTTGAGATCGGCCAGCGTCTCGGCTACGGCGTTGATCTTGTTGCGCTCGCATTTGAGCAGCACGACTGCAGAAACCATAGTGCGTCCTCCTTGATGAGATGTTGAATGAAAGAGAAACGTGTTGCGTGTTGCTTGTTGCGTGATGTGTGTTGCGTGACGCGGAAGCGTCGCATGTAGGCGCCCCAGGCGCTTAGGTGACCGTGGCGCGCCCGCTGGAATGGCGCATGTAAATTCGTTCCTCCACCGCGCGTTGCAGTCGTTCGGCGGCAGCGTACACATCGATGAAGGAGGTGTAGAGTGGCGCCACGCCGAGCCGAATGTTGTCGGGCGCGCGAAAGTCGGGCAACACGCCCAGGTCATGGATCAGCGCCTGGTTGATGCGCCATCCCTCTGGATGGCCGAGCGAAATATGGGAACCGCGCCGTTCCGCCTGCCGCGGCGATTTGAGCGTGTATCCCAGCGGCGCCAGTCTCTCCTCCCAAAGGGAGATCAAAAAGGAGGTCTGCTGCACCGATTTGGCGCGCAGCGCCTCCAGGCCCGCTTCCAGCAACAGATCGACGCCCGGCTCGATCATGGCCAGGGAGAGCACCGGCGGCGTGCCGGTTAAGAAGCGTCGGATGCCGACCTCAGGCGCGTAGTCGAGCGCAAAGTCGAACGGCGCGCGCTGCCCCATCCACCCGCTGATCGGATTTTGCAGGCGCTCTTGCAAGTCTCGACGCACGTAGAGAAAAGCCGGCGCGCCCGGCCCGCCGTTGACGTACTTGTAGGTGCAGCCAACCGCCAGGTCGGCCCCCGCCGCGTTTAACGCCACGGGCGCGCTCCCGACCGAATGGCTCAGGTCCCACAACACCAGCGCGCCGACGGCGTGAACAGCCTCGGTGATCGCACGCATGTCGTACATGTAGCCGCTTTTGAAGACGGTGTGAGAGAGCACGACTAGCGCCACGTCCTCGTCCAGCGCCGCCAACAGCGCCTCCACCGGCCCATGCACGCCGTCCTCGGAGTGCACGATCTCGAGCCGATGGCCGGCGTCGAGCATCTCGACGATTCCCTGTAGAATGTAAACGTCGGACGGGAAGTTGAGGTCATCCGTCAGAATCCGCCGGCGGCTGCGCTGAAGGCGCAGGCCTGCGACCGCCAGCTTAAACAGGTTGATCGAGGTCGAATCCGCCACAATCACCTCATCCGCCTGCGCGCCGACCAATTGCGCCAGCTTGCCGCCGACTCGCTCCGGCAGCGTGAACCAGCCCTCGTTCCAGCTTCGGATCAAGCGTTCGCCCCACTGTCGCCTGAGGAGGTCGGCCATCGATGTTTCAGCGCAAAGGGGGAGGCGTCCCAGAGAGTTCCCGTCCAGGTAGATCATCTCCGGGTCGGCGATCAGAAATCGTTCACGAAAATGCGCCAGAGCGTCGGCGGCGTCCAGCGCACGCGCCTGTTCGAGCTTCGATGACATCTTTACGCTTTCTTGTTTCTCTCTGCGCTTTCTTGTCTATAATGGTGAAGAGGTTTCAACCTATGCTGGCTAGACTATCGCAAAAAATTCTTTCTTTGTCCAATGTGGAGCGAATATGATCATCGAGTTCAACGGTGTGCGCCCCAAGATTGCGGAAGACGCCTACATTGCCCCGACCGCAGTGCTGATCGGCAACGTGACGGTCAAGGCCGGGGCGAACATCTGGTTCGGCGCCGTGCTGCGGGGAGATACAGGCGAGATTGTCGTCGGCGAACGATCCAGTATTCAGGACAATGTGGTCATCCACGTCAACGAACGGGAAAACACCGTCATTGGAAACGACGTCTTGATCGGGCACGGCGCAGTGCTGGAGGGGTGCACGATCGGCGACGGCGCGCTGGTGGGGATGGGTGCCGTCGTGCTCAGCGGCGCCGTGGTCGGCAAAGGGACGCTGATTGCTGCCGGTGCGGTCGTGCGTGAAAACACCCGTATTCCGGATGCCGTGTTGGTTGCGGGCGTGCCCGGCGCCGTGCGCGGCTCGCTCAGCACTGCACAGAACGCCCGACTCGACGAGGGGCCGGTGCATTATCAGCGACTTGCGGAAATTTATAAGACGCGGGCGACCCTCGTGGAGACATAAAACGCTTCGTCGATACAAGTCAGCGGTTTCTCTTCCAGGAAGCTCCAAGCTTCCTGGAAGAGAAAAGGGCGTTTAAATCAATCGAAGAGGAGCTGGTCTTTCAAATTTTTCTAGAGTTCTACTTTTTCACAACCAGCGCCAGCGGCGTGTTCGCCTCGACCAGTCGTTGCTCCAGACGTTCAATATCGCCGAAGAAGGCGCGGTTATAGGTCTTGCCGTCGTAGTCGCCGGTGTAGAGCCAGCGTTTGATGTAGTTCAGGTAGACCAGCATGCCGGTGTTGACGTCGTGACAGGTGTTGCCCTGGTAGACGGTTGTCCAGCCGCCCCCTTCTGCGATTTCGACGGAGTGCAGCCCTGAGCAGAAGACCTGAACGCCTTCGCGCTCATTGAGCGGAAAGACGCCGATCGCCTGGCCCGGGTTAGCGCCCAACCAGTAGCCGTAGAGGAAATTCTGCTCCGCCTCGCCGGTGCGCTCCTTGCCCGTCATCTGATTCACCTCAAAGGTCCAGGCGTCGGTGGAGAAGCAGGCGTCATCCCAGACGACGGTGTGCTCGATCGGCAGGAAACTGCCGCTCGGCTGGCGATTGACCGATGCGCTCACCTCGGCGTTGCATTCTTTAATCTGACAGCGCTCCGACTCGCATTTCCAGTGCACAGCCCATTTCACCGCAAGGTCTCGATCGAGGAGCGGCTCCGTGGGAACGTTCGCCACCACCGGCGCCTCCCCTTCGCCGGCGATGCGCACCAGCTCCGCCGCCACCCAGCCGCTTTCGAGCGGCTGACCATCGACGCCGGGGATATTGGCTGCGATCTGATACCAACGCCCGTCTTCGCTCTGGCCGATCACGTCGAAGGTGAGGCCTGGATTGGCCTTGCCAACAATTTCAAAGGATGTCGATGGCCCGCTGCGAATGTTGGCGCGCACCTGACTGACGATGGTGACGCGCAACGGGGCATCCCCTTCTGGCGTAGGGGTGGGCGTCGGCAGGGGGGATAGAGTGTCTTCGTTCGGGGAGCGATAGGCGTCGAGCGGTTCGATGACGGTGTTGATGGCGGGAGGGAGCGCCACTTCGCCGATGGGAGCCGCCGCCGGCACGGTCGCCGCCGAGGCCGCGCATCCGGCGAGCAGCGTCGCCACGACGAGCAACGGCCAGATCATCCACTTTGAAGGCAGAAAGGGCTGCCTGCTGCGGGTCAAACAAGTTTGGGTCGAACAAAATGTCTTGTTTCGCATTTTCCTGTTCATAAACCTTAACTGAACTCAAGCAATCCTGACAAGACAGAGGCGTAAAATCCAGTATAGCATTGAAAATCGGGGACGGAGAAACGAGGGGGACGCGTTGAACTGCGCAATACAACCCAACGGATAAGCAGAAATCGATGGCATTGGTTGTCTCGACCTGAACCGCGTCCTCATTGCAACGTCACCAGGAGCGTCTCCAGCAACCCCATTTCATCCAGTCCTTCATAGGCGTAGGTGCGAACCAGGGGATTGGGGTCGTTCAGCAGCGCGTACAGGATGCTCGCCGCCTTGCGGGTCGCCATCTTGCGCAGCGCGCCCGCCGCGCGCGTGCGCGCGCCTTCGTGACGTTGTTCAAAGAGAACGCGTGCAAGCGCCGGTGCGGCGTCATCGCCGCACATTGCAAGGGCGTCCGCTGCGATTTGACGCACCATGCCCTCTTCATCGGCAAGGTGCGCAGCCAACGGGTCGAGGAGAGGCGTCACTTCCGCCGGGTGGCGCCGGTGCAGGTGCGCCAGCGCCAATGCCGCCGCAGCGCGCACGGCGGGAGCCGGATCGTCGAGGCCTTTGGCGACGGGAGCGACTGCGTTCGCCGATCCGCAGGCCGCCAGCGCGCGCAGCGCCCACCACCGCTCATTTTCCTCAGGCGAAGAGAGAAGTTCGATGAGGGCAGGCTCATCGGCCGGCGTCAGCTTCAAGGCAAGTGGTTCGGTGCGCTCGTCGTCATCTGCGGCAATGGCGGAGCGAAATGCGTCGAATTGTGCGGTCGGGTTCATGGCTTGCGTATGCGAATCGAGTCGATCAGGATGGTCGCAGGCTCCGCTCCACCTGTCTCGGCGCCCACGCCAAAGGAGAGCGTCGAAGCCGGCTCCACCTCGATCCTGTCGAGAAGGACGCCGTTGGCCAGGAAGCGCAGCGCTGCGCCATCGTCCTCCAGGCTGAGGCGATTGGCGAAACCGGCGGGCTGAATCGCCGACAGGGGCGTCGGTGGGCGCAGCGTCGTCTCCACGCCATCTTGGTGAAGCGCCACGGTGAAGCGCCCTCGCCCATCCACCGAAAAAAGGTAAAAACGATCTTCATCCTCGAAGCGTCCAAAAAGGGCGATCTTTCCGTTCGGCGTCTGGACATCGACGATTGCATCGACTTCCAAACGCAGCGGCGGAGCTTCTGCGACGGCGATACGGGTCCACGCCAGATACGCAGGCCAGACGTCGATGCGATAGACGCCTTCAGATGGAACTGCTTGCATTGATGCGACGCCGGGTTTGATGTATGGGATGAAGGTCCCGTCGTCAACGGTGAAGTCTACGAAAAAGCGTTCCGCAGAGAGGGTCGCCGGGACGCTGCGATCGAAAAACGCCAGCGCGTCGCGCCACGAGAGGTCCGCCGGCAAGGCGCGCACGAGCACCAGGGCGCCAACGGTGAGCAATAAAACGCACAGCCAGAAGACCAGCCACCAACCGGATATGCGTCCGCCTGCCTCCGGCGGACGCTGCACCGTCTCCGGCGCCGTAGGACGCCGCGGCGACAGACCGATCGAGGTGCGTTTGTTGAAGGAGGGGTCATCGTCAGGAGATGGGTCTGTCTGCTGTGCGTGGCTTGACGCCATGGTTCGCCTCCGACTTCAGATCAACGGGTTGTTGGGCGTGTGATGTCCTTTGCGCAGCTGCTCCATATCTGCATCCACCATCAGGCGCACCAACTCGCGGAAGGTCACGGTCGGCTCCCACCCCAGCTTTTTCCTGGCTTTGGAGGGATCGCCGACGAGCAGATCGACTTCCGCCGGTCGATAATAGCGCGGGTCTTGCACCACATAGCGCCGCCAGTCCAGGTCGAGATAGCCGAACGCCTCTTCGACGAACTCCTGCACGCTGTGCGTCTCGCCGGTGGCGATCACGTAGTCGTCCGGCTCATCTTGTTGAAGCATCATCCACATGGCGCGCACGTAGTCGGCGGCGTAGCCCCAGTCGCGGCGCGCCTCCAGGTTGCCGAGACGCAGCTCCTTGGCCAGCCCCAGCTTGATGCGCGCAGCGCCATGCGTGATCTTGTGCGTCACGAACTCGAGCCCTCGCCGTGGGCTTTCATGGTTGAAGAGAATGCCGGAGCAGCCGAAGATGTTGTAACTCTCCCGGTAGTTGACCGTAATCCAGTGGCCGTACACTTTGGCGACGCCGTAGGGGCTGCGCGGGTGGAAAGGCGTCGTCTCGCGCTGCGGCGTTTCGACGACCTTGCCGAACATCTCACTGCTGGAGGCCTGATAGAAGCGAATTTTGGGATCGACGATGCGGATCGCCTCGAGCATGCGCGTGACGCCCAATGCCGTGAACTCGCCTGTAAGCACGGGCTGGGTGAAGCTGGTCGGCACAAAGCTTTGCGCCGCCAGGTTGTACACTTCGTCCGGGCGATAGTCGTGCAGGATGCCGATCAGGCTCATCTGGTCGAGCAGGTCTCCCTGGACGATCTCGATCTTATCCTGAATATGCTTGATGCGGTCGAAGTTGATCGTGCTGGTGCGCCGCACCATGCCGACCACGTTGTAGCCTTTTTCAAGAAGAAAATCGGCGAGATAGCTGCCGTCTTGTCCGGTGACGCCTGTAATCAGTGCAGTTGGCATAAAATCTGCTAGCTCCTCAATCTGTTCGCGTCTTCAACCCCGCAGCGCAGGATGAAAACCATAATGCCATCATTAGCCGCTCCTGACAAGATTAGCCGCTCCTGACAAGAGTAGTGTTGTTGATGTTGCGTGTTTCGTGCTTCATGGAAAAAGCGCGACGCATCCCCAACGCGCGCTGCGTTTGCGTGCTGCAATGCGCACACGGTCAACGCACACGGTCAACGACGGAACGTTCGGCGGAACAACGCCAGGAAAGGCATTTGACATATTCCGACGACCTGCGATAATGAACCTCTGCACCTCTGCCCGGTTCATCGGAGGTGCGAGGCGAACATGCCATCCTCCACGCTGAGGCTCCGCGATTTTGATTTGCAGATCGACGTCGGCGACGGCAGGCGCTAAGCCGTCGCGGTGCTGAGTTCTCCTGCCGGGGCCGCCCGCGGAAGCATGACGTTTCCATTCGACGCCGCAACGTTCGCCGCGTATCTGGCCGGCCTGGAGCAGGCGCTGCGCAAGCCGACCAACGGAGGCGTCGACGTCGCGCAGGAGTTTGGCGCCGCGATCTTTGACGCGCTCATGCAAGGGGACATTCTCGCCGCCTATGATCGCAGCCGCCAGCTCACGGACGCGGCGGATCAAGGGCTGCGCATCAAGCTGCGCATTCTGGCGCCGGAGCTGCTCACTTTGCCCTGGGAGTTTCTCTATGACGCGCGCGCTCAGGCGTTCATTGCGCTCTCCAGGCACACGCCCATCGTCCGCTACTTGGAGTTGCTGTTGCCCGACCCCGACTTCGCCGTTGCGCCTCCGCTGCGGGTGCTCGGCGTAGCGGCGTCGCCGAGCGATCTGCCCGCGCTCGATGCGATGCGCGAACGCTCTGTGCTGGAGCAGGCGCTTCGTCGCCCTTTGGAGCAGGGGCAGGTGGAGCTGACCTGGCTGGAGCGTGCGACCTGGCGCGAGCTGCAGGATATCCTTCAACAAGGGCCGTGGCATATTTTCCATTACAGTGGCCACGCCTTCTTCGACGCGCGCATGGGCGAAGGCGCGCTGGTGATGACCGATGAGCAGGGCGCCTCCTGGCCGGTGAGCGCCACCCAGCTCGCTCGCCTTCTCGCCGACCACCGCAGCCTGCGATTGGCGGTGCTGAATGCCTGTGAAGGCGCGCGCGGAGACGAGCAATCGCCTTTCGCCAGCGTCGCCGCCGCACTGGTGCAACGTGGATTGCCCGCCGCCATTGCCATGCAATACGCCATCAGCGAGGCCGCCGCCGTCGCCTTCGCCGATCAATTCTACGGCGCGCTGGCCGATCGTCTGCCCGTCGACGCCGCCGTGAGCGAAGGCCGCAAGGCCATCGACCAGGCGTCGCCCGGCTCGGTGGAATGGGGAACGCCCGCACTCTTCAGCCGCGCCGCCGACGGCGTCATCTGGCAGCTCGTCACCGAGGCGGAAACCCATCCGGAGCGCACGTGGATGCGCCGGTTGCTCTATCCGCTTCTGGCCATTTTGCTCGTCGTGCTGGCGATCGCCGGCGCCCTCGCCTATCCTGCGCTGGAGCCGCTCTGGAACGTCTGGCCGATGAAGGGCGACTTCAACATCGCCGTCGCCGAGATCGGCGCGCTTCAGGCGGACGGCTCGATGCTGCCTTCTGAATTCGGCGCGCAGATCAGCGCGGCGCTCTACCGCACGCTGGACGACGCCTACAGGCAGGCGAAGGAAGCGGGGATCTTCGATCGGAATGTGTTGATCTGGCACGACTCGCTCGGACGCGAAAATGGCAAGAATCTCACCTTTGGCGCCATTCCGGGAAAAACGTTGGGTGAGCGCATCGCCAACGCCCGCGCCCTGGCGCGCAAGGTCGAGGCGCAGATGGTCGTCTTCGGCCACCTCACCGACGCCACCGACCCGGAGAGCTTGCAGCTTGAGTTTTTCTTCGACGGTCAGGAGCGAGCCGGAGAGCCGAGCGCGCTGTGGGGCGGCTATCTACTGGGCGAGCCGCTGCAACCGGCGGTTTCCTATCGCCTCAACCCAGATGCAGCCAAACTGACCGTCTCCGAAGCGCTGACCCCGCGCAGCCGGGCGCTTTTTTGGATGACGCAAGGGCTTTCCTATGGCTTGGCCAATTTGCCCGAGCGTGGGTTGGCGATCCTGCAACAGGTGGAGCCGACGGTGGACGCCTGGCCAAGGAGCGAAGGCAAAGAGCTCTTTTATCTTGTGCTCGGCGACCTGGCGCAGAAATCGCGTCAATTCGACGTCGCCATCGAGGCGCTCGACAAGGCGCTGGCGCTCAGGCCGGATTTCACTCCGGCGCTGTTGACGCTGGCCGGCGTCTACTTCGATCGCGCCCAGTTGTTTCCGTATCGCAATCAACCCGTTTCTGCTGAGCTGCAAAACTGCATCTCCCTCGCCAACATCGAAAATGCATCGCCTACATTGGCGGCGGCGATCGAGGACAATCAAAGGGCGCTGGCATTGGCGCAGAGGGCGGCGGCGCTTGCGCAGGCGCAGCCCGGACAGTTCGCCGACCGCAGCCTCCTGCTCTTGGGGCTGGTGCACCGGGGCGACGCTGCGCTGCATTTTTTGCAAGGGGACGTCGCACAGGCCGACCGCGCGCTGGACCAGGCGGAGGCCGCATTGCAGGAGGCGCTGACGAGGCTGAACGCTGCAGACGATCCCGTGTACTACGCCTGGGCGCAGGTGGCGATGGGCACCGTCGCTCGACTGCGCGCACACAGCGCCGCCATTCGACAGAGCCAGGCGAACGACGCCGAAACCCGAACGGCTGCAACCGCCGAGGAGATGCGGTGGCTCAACGCCGCCATTGAACACTATGACGCCTGCCTTGCGCTGCGCGAACGCACGGCGGGCAACGCGCTCTTCCAACAGCGCGTGCTGGGCTGTAGCTGCGAGCCTTTTGCACAGGAGGCGCGTCAAACCTTGAGCAGCCTGCAGGGGGGAGAACCATGAATCGAACATTTACAGGGCAACGGACTCCAGTGCAGCGGACGGCTGCAGCGCTCCTATTGGCGGGAGGATTGCTGGCTGCGCTGTTGCTTTTCACCGTCGCTTTCGCCCAAGATGGTCGCCCGCTCGCTCCGGGCGCGTCTGCGTCCGGTCAAGTCCTCAGCGCAGCGGGAGAAGAATGGACATTGTATGCGTGCGCCGGCGATCAGGTGACCATCACGATGATCAGCACGGCGTTCGCGCCCTACCTGAGCGTCTACACGGATGTCCTGCAGGCGCCTCTGTTCGAGGCGCTTGCGGAGGACGGCGAGCGCGCCCAGGCGCTGTTGACCGTTGAGGCAAGCGGCTTCTACACCGTCGCCGCGGCCGGAGAACGGCGCAGCGACCGGGGGCCTTACACGATCACAGTGGATTTTGGCGATCTTCCGGAGTCGATGCGCAACGAGGCGGCGGGCGTCCTGGTTCACAGCGGCGTCGTCACCGGCGCCGTGCGCTCCAGCCTGGGAGAGCTGTGGGCGTTGCGCGGCTGTGCAGGCGACGTCCTCACCGCCGCCGTGCAGAGCGACCGGTTCACGCCCTTCATCGAGTTGGTCGGGCCGCAGTCGGTGGAGGCGCTTTCCACCAGCGTTCAAATCGATGAGAAAACAGCGCTCATCGGGGGCGTTGCGCTGTCCACCACCGGCGTGTATGAGCTGCTCGTCGCCGGCGCGCGGCGCAGCGACCGCGGGCCGTACACCCTGACCGTGCACACGCTGAACGCAATGGCGGGCGCCCTCCCGCTTGCACCGGACGCCACAACAGCGCGGGCGCCCACTGCAACGCCGACGCCCCAGAGGCTTTGCACGGTGCGCGCGGCGCCGAACCTCAACCTGCGCAGCGGGCCGGGGACGGTCTTTCCGGTGATCGACGTGCTGCCGGTCAATACGCAGCTGCGGCCGTTGGGGCGCAACGCCGACGCCTCCTGGGTGGAGGTGCAGCCGCTGCCCGATGGGCGCATTGGCTGGGTGGCGGCCGCTCCGCGCTTCATCGAGTGCACATTTGACTTAATGACATTGCAACTCGCGGCGTCCCCGCCGACGCCTCGACCGACGGCCACGCCCTCTCCCACACCGACGCCTTCCCCGACGCTGCCACCCGTGGCGGTTCCTACGGCGCCGCCGCCGACCTTGCCGCCGGTCGTGGTGCTGCCCGGTCCGGCCCCGGGCGATGCAAGTTGGAGCGGAGCCTTGGTGACCAGCTTCAACCTGGCGAATCTGAGCGACGGCGTCGCCGTGTTCCGCAATCGCATCTTCTTCCGCGCCGAGATCGAGCGCACGCCCAACAATCAGCGCATCGAGCGCGTTGATTTTCGCATCCTGGATGCCCTGGACGAGGAAATCTATCGGCGCACGGAGCGCGTCTCCGGTTACTGCTCGTTCGGCGGCGGCGAGCCGACCTGCAATGTGCTCGAAATTCGCCGCGGCGCGCGTTGGCCGGACACAGAGCGAGCGTTGTGCAACGGCGATTTCACCGTCGCCGCCACGATTGTGCTTGAAAACGGCGACGCGGCCACCTGGCGCAGCCCGTTCAGGATCGAGCATCCCGACCTACCCCTCTGCGGGCAGGAGACTCCGCGCCGCGAGCTGGTCGTCAGGATTGCGCAGACCGGACCAGACCACGTCGCCGACGTGGTCTACGGCGCTCTGGTCTTTCAGGTGGAGGCGTACGATCCGACGCGCGGCGAAGAGGATGGCGCCGGCGTTCGCAGCGTGGACTTGCGCATCTTCGATCCCGATGGCCGAGAGGTCTATCAGCGCACGGAGCGGAACGCCGCCTACTGCGCCTTCGCAGGCGGGGAGCCGGACTGCAACGTCTGGCGCTTTGGCGAACACGGCGACGCCTGGCCCTCAGGCGAGCCGGTGCGCTACGGCGAACCGCACCGACTGCGCGCCGTCGTGACTGCGGAAGATGGACGTTCGGCCAGCATAGAAATGACGGTGACGATTCAACCGTGAAGCGGAGCAGACGAAGGGCGCATTGGTTTCATCTGGACGGCTGTCCGGCGGGCGGCAGAAAGATTGTCCCGCGCCAGACGCCCTGGATAGTGCGAAGGAGCGTCGCCACCCAGAGGACGAGCAGGCCGATCAAGGTTGCCAGGCCGATCCATAGGAAGAAAAGGACAGGCATAGCCTGATAAAGCATGCCGCTGGCGACGGTGAAAACGCCCACAGGGAAGATGAACGCCCACCAACTCAGCGCAAAAGGCAGCGGAGTCCTGCGATGCGTCTCGAGCGTTGCCAACAGCGCCAGCATCATCCAAAAGAGTGCAAAGCCCCACAACGCTGCGCCGCTGACCTTCGCCAGCAGTGAAAACGTTTCTGCGACCTGCTGGCTAACTGCGAGGTGGCTTTGCACCGGCGCCACGATGCGCAGCGCAACGATTGTAAGAATCGAGGGCGGCGCAACGCCCACCCACAACGTCGGCGCCAAAGGGGCAGGCGGCGGCGCGTAAAAAATGGAGCGCGTGAAGACGGTCGCCATCATCAGCAGAAAGAGCAGGCTGCCTGCACCTAGAAAAAACAGACTGGCGTAGAAGGCGACCTCTCCCCACAGCGCTCCGGCGTAGCGCATTGAAAGACTCAGCCCCAAAACAGGGCTGAGCAACATCGAAACCGGCGGAATCAACCAACCCAGCGTCGAAGCTTCCCAACGAATCTCGGTGTGATGAAAGAAGATAGTTAGAATAACAAGCGCAAAGATCAGAATAGCAAGGGAGCCAATCGCCCACAGCGTCAACAGCAGGGGCCACAGTGCACCCTCGGGCAAAAAGGGCAACGGCGTTTTTTCCAGCGCAATCCCGATGACCAACAGTGAGATGGGCATCGTCGGAAAGAAAGCCGCCGAGACGGGATGCATCAGGTCGCGGCGCACTGCCTGCGGATGCTTGAGCCAGCGGATGCTCCAGGGCGCGAGCAGCACTCCAAAAAGCACCACCGCCAGTGTCAAAAAGATCACCTGCAACGCACCGGCGAAGGGCACGAAGTTCCGCAGCGCAAAGATAGCGACCCCCGTCGCCGCCGTGCCCATGACCGAAGCAAACCAACCCGGCGCAAAATGCTCGACAATTTCCTGAAACGTGATAGGATGACGAGCCATTGGAACAGGGTCAGATTTAGATTGAGACCGGATCATCCAGGAAATCCTTTCTCACCGCTTTCTCAAAGCTTCGCACAACCCACGTGCAAAGGATTGCACCCAGGCTGCTGTTGAATTAGATGCATGGGGAGCAGGTTCGTTACAGGGAGACTTTACGGAGCTATGCCTTTGCGGCTCGGCTGTGCGAGGTAGAAACTGTTTGTCTATTCATTTCATCCAGGTTGAGCAGGTTCGATCCAGTGCGTTTCAGCCTCTGGCCAGCGCGCCAGTGCAAGCCCCAGAAGGTCGGCGCGCACCACCACCAACGCCTCGTCGTAAGCGCGCGTCTCCACGGCGGCAAGCCCTGCCGTCCATCCACGGCCTTGTTCCATCTCCAGCGGACCCAACTCATCGACGACGAGCAGATCGCACGGCGTTGCGGCTGCAAGCGCCTGGTTCGCCCACGCCAGCGCCTCCGGCTCAAAGCGCCAACGTCGAGTGTAGACGCCCTCGCCTGGCCCCATCTCTTCGACTGTGCGCAGATGGGCAAGAGGGCGCCGTTCGCCGCTGCGTAGGTCGACGACGTCGATGCCGGTCTTTACGCCCGCTTCAAAGCGCGCAGGCGACAACACGCCGGCGACGTCTGCTCCGCTGCGCTGCATCTCTTCAACGCGTCGACGGCAGTAAGTCGTCTTGCCGGCGCCAATCGCGCCGGCGACCAGAAAGATGCGCCCACGCCGTTTCATGTCCACAACACCTGGAGACGTCCGTCTACCTGCACCAGACGGATCGGGAGACGGTGGATGCGGCTCAACGCCGCTTCGGTGAAGACGCTTTCAAGCGGGCCGAACTGCGGCGGCTGGCCAGCCTCCATCAGCAAGACGTCGTTGGCGACGGCCAGCACCACCTCCGGTTCGTGATTGGTCATCAGCAGCGTGCATCCCTGGCTGCGCAGATCGCGCATGATGCGGATCAGCTGCGCCTTGTTGTGCAGGTCGAGATGGGCGGTCGGCTCGTCCAGTAACAGCAGCTTCGGCTGTTGCGCAATGGCGCGCGCCAACAGCATCCGCTGTTGTTCGCCGCCGCTGAGCTGCGGCACAGGACGCTCTGCAAGCGCGGCAAGCCCGACCTGCTCGACCGCGCGCAGCGCGATGGCATAGTCCGCCGCCGTCGGCATGCCCAGAGGCGGGAGATGGGGCGCGCGGCCCATGAGCACATACTCCAGCACGGTGTAGTCGAAGGGTGTGTGTTCGCTCTGCGGTGTGAGCGCCAACCAGCGTCCTCGCTCCGCACGGCTGTATTTCTCCAAAGGGCGGCCCGCCAGCTCGATTTCGCCTCGCCAGGCCCGCTGCCACCCCAGGGCGAGCGAAAGCAATGTCGTCTTGCCGGCGCCGTTCGGCCCGACGATCGCCAGAATGCGGCCGGCTTTCAGGTCAAAAGTGACGTCTTTGAGCACGGGAGGCCTGTCCCGGCGGTAGCCAAACCAGACGTGACGAAACGACAGCAAAACGTTGCTCATGATTTGGTGCGATATTGTTGCAAAGTCATCAGGCCAAGGAAGGCTACGGCGCCGAAGAGCGATGTAAAAATGCCCAGCGGAATTTCACCCGGCAGCAGCGTGCGCGCCAGATTGTCGCAGGTGATGCTGGCCAGGCTTCCCAGCAGCCAGAAGGTGATCTCCGGAAGTCGTGTGAGCGGGTCGGCCACGTATTTCAACAGCCCCACGCCCGCCGAAAAGAGCGCCGACACCGCGATCGGTCAAGACGACGCGTTCCGGCGGACGCAGCAGCGTCACAGTGCGCCCTGAGGCGCCGGTCACGACGATCGGCTCGGTGGCGGGGGCGCTTCGGAAGATGGAGGCGATGCAGAGGGTTGGACAGGCGTGCAGGCGCTGAGGGGCAAGAGCAGCGCCATCAACAAAAGAAGGACGCGCGAAACGGTAAAACGTTGAGACGAATCCATATATTTTCTTCTTTCCAAAGATGAGGAGGTCAGGGAGTTTCCTCCCTGGCCCACGACAGAAACCAATTCCTGTCCCGTGGTCTATCCACGGCTTTTGTCCCCAGAAACCTTGGACTTTTCGAATGGCGCTTTTCGCCATGCCATTACTCTGCGAAAAAGTCCATCTCATGTACAATAAAAGACATGAAGCGGACAAAGCATGTCAGGGCGCCCGCCGAGACCACCGTCGTCGTCGCCATGTCGGGCGGCGTGGATTCATCCGTGGCGGCGGCGCTGTTGGTCGAGCGTGGCTACAACTGCATCGGCGTCATGATGCGCCTCTGGGCGGAGGTCGGCGTGGGGGAGGGCTCCACCAATAAATGCTGCAGCCTGGAGAGCGTCCATGACGCGCGCCGCGTGGCCGACGAGCTGGGCATCCCGTTTTATTTGATCAACGTCGAGCGGCCGTTCAAAGAGAAGGTGGTGGACTTTTTCATCGACGGCTACAGCCGCGGGATCACGCCCAACCCTTGTCTCGAATGCAACCGCCACATCCGCTTCGACTATCTGCTCAACTACGCGCGGCGGCTGGGCGCCGATTATCTGGCGACCGGTCACTACGCCCGGCTGCGCTACGCCGAAGATGGCAAGGTGCACCTGCTCAAAGGCGTGGACGAGGCGAAGGATCAGAGCTACGTCCTCAGCGTGCTCGGCCAGGACGAGCTTCACGACGTGCTCTTCCCGGTCGGAGAGTATCCCAAGTCGGAAGTGCGCCGCATGGCCGCCGAGCGCGGGCTGCCGACCGCCTCCAAGCACGACTCGATGGACCTTTGCTTCATCTTCGACGACGACTATCGTCGTTTCCTGCGCACCTGGGCGGCGGAGGCGATGCGCCCCGGGCCGATCGTGGATCGTCGCGGCAGGGTGTACGGTCAGCACAACGGCCTGCCGGGGTACACCATCGGCCAGCGCAAGGGATTGGGCATCGCCGGCGCTGCGGAGCCGCTTTTTGTGCTCGAGTTGGACTATCGCAACAATGCGCTGGTGGTCGGCACGGCGGCAGAATTGGGGCGAGACCGGCTGATCGCCGAGCGCGTCAACTGGACGCTGGACGAAGCGCCGCCGGCCGGCGCGCGAGTGCAGTGCAAGATCCGCTACAAGGCGAAGGCAGTGGAGTGCACCCTCTTCCCGATCGGGGCGGATCAGGTGGAAGTGCGTTTCGACGCGCCGCTGCGCGACATCGCGCCAGGTCAGGGCGCAGTGTTCTACGACGGAGACCTCTGCCTGGGGGGCGGCGTTATTGCCCGCGCGGAGGAGCCGATGAAGACAGAAATCAAGGAGTGAAGCGTGATGGGCGCCGTACGCGATCTGTTGATCATCTTCCTGGCGTTGACCAGCATCGTCGTCTGGGTCTTGCTCGGCATTCTCATCTGGCAGATCTGGCGGCTGACCCGGCTGGTGCAGCAGGAGCTGAAGCCCATGATCGCCGACACCAAGGAAACGATCGCCACGGTGCGCGGCACAGCCCAGTTTATGAGTGAAAATGTCGTTGCGCCGGTGATCCAGACGAGCAGCAAGATGGCGGGTTACCGGCGTGCGATGCAGGCGCTCGTGGGAAATGGCTCTGCACGCAAGGCGACGCCTCCTCGCGGCGCCGCCGCAGCATCCGCTTTCACCTCGTCCGAGTCAACACCTTCCTCCCAGACGCCTCCCTCTGCATAGGTCGCAATGCATCGATTTCTTGAGAAGTCACCCAGTTGAACCTGACCATCGATAGAGTGAATTGAGCAAATAGACGGCAGTGGGCGTAGGTGCGGCTCCCAGCCGCGCAGCCGGCGAAAGACCGCCGGAGGCGCCGAAGAGCAAAAATCCGACGCTGTTCACTCCATCCGAAGAAGGGTCGACAAACAGGTTGAGGATTCTGCGAACGTCCACTGGGCAGAGGGGCTGCCTAGCGCCCTTCGTCGACGTCGCCCAATGCGCGACGCAAATTCTCCTCGGTCTCGCTGTCCAGCGTGGTCTGTAGGACGCGACCGTGATAATTGCGCAACAACGCCAGCGCCGCACTTTCGTCGGCGTCGCGCACGATCAAGAAGAGGGCCGAGGAGTCGGGCTTCAGGCTGTCTTTGACTGCTTTGACGAATCCGCCGTCCACACCCAACCCGGTCAGAGCGCCGACCCCCGCGCCGCCGAGCGCGCCGAGCGCCATGCTTGTCAGCGGGAAAAAGAAATTGCCGAGCAACAACCCCAGCAAGGCGCCCACGCCTGTGCCGATCATGGTGGCGCGACTCACTTCATTCCTGACATGAACTCTGCCTTCCGCATCCCGACTGACGATAGCGGCGTCGTCGAGCGCAACCAGCCCCTGCTTTTGTTGTTGACGAATTGCCTCGCGCACCTTCGCTGCTTCGTCTGCGCCATCGAACGCCAATACAATTAGATGAGACATGTCCACCATTCCCTTCTGTAAAGAAAAAGAATAAGAACATTGTTGAATATTTCAGGTTTTCGGCAAGGGAAGAGATTCTCTGCGCTGCGTTCGTTGAATATTCTGCCTGTGGGGAGATGAACTGTCAAGCGAAAAAAATTTGGTCGCCGGTGACCATCCCACAAATAGCGAGGAGAGAACGCACACCGACAACCTTCGCATGTCGGCGGCCTTCTCCTCCTTGTGGTGTATGGATCGGCGAGCTGTGAACTCCCACAATCTTCGCATGTGGGCAGCTCTCCGATAGGACGAAGGTGTACAGCGCTTCGTCGAAGATTTCGTTATGCAGGATAGACGGGAGACGTTAACGGTCGATGGTTGCAACGTTATGGTGTGTTTAACGCCGCGTCAACATTCAATCCGGCAGCACTGCGATGCAGTCGACTTCGATCAGCATCTGCCCGATCAAGCCGCTCTGCACGGTGGTGCGCGCAGGATAGGGTTCCGGCACAAATTGCCGATACACCTCGTTCAGCTCGGCGAAATCAAGCACATTGGCGAGATAGACGTTTACCTTTACGACGTTCCGCCAGCTTGCGCCGGCCGCCTCGAGGATCAGCTCGATGTTGCGGAAGGTGCGTTCGGCCTGCTCGCGAAACGTCCCGGGCTGGAAAGTGTTCGTGACGGGGTCGAACGAACCCTGGCCGGAAACGTAAAGCATACGTCCGCTGGCGACGATCGCCTGTGAATAGGGAGCGGAGGGGATGACTGCCTTCTCCGAGAAAATCACTTCACGCATGATGAGCTCCTTTTTTTGTCGTCTTGCAAAGTTCTCTGTAAAGGAGATAGATTGCACCGAAGCTTATAGCCGCTTTTCGTGCGTTGTCAGTTGAATAGCGCCTTCTTCGGTGATCAGAAAAGCGTCCTCCAGCCGCACGCCGGTTTCTCCCGGAAAATAGATGCCCGGCTCCAACAAAATCACCATCCCCGGCGCTAAAATTTCCTGGCTGTATGGAACGATGCGCGGGGCTTCATGGCCGGTGACGCCGACGCCATGGCCGGAGTGGTGCGGATAGACGGGATAACCGGCGTCGGCGATGAAGCGCCGCAATTGCCGATCGATTTCTCCGGCGACGGCGCCAGGCCGCAGCAGGCTGGCGCCGAACGCCAGCGCCTCGCCGACCACCTCATGGATGGCTTGCTGGCGCGGCGTGGGCGCGCCGGCGACGTAGGTGGCGCAACTGTCGCTCCAGTAGCCATAGCGAATCGTGCTCAGATCGACGATGATGGAGTCTCCAGGGCGCAACGCATGGTCCAATGGCCATCCGCCGATGTTCTCGGCGCGATAGCCGACGACGCAATCGTTCCCCATCGGCACGCGACAGCCGGCCGCCGCCTCCACCGCCTGCCGAGCCGCCAACCAGACGTCGATCTCGCGAGCGCCCGCCCTCACGGCGTTGCGGGCCGCCACATGGCCGATGTCCGTCAGTCGGAAGTTCTCTCGCAGTTTTTGCACTTCCTCCTCGGTTTTGACCATGCGCAGAGGCGCCAGCCAGCCGTCAATCGGAATCCACTGGACAGCGGCGAAAGGACCGTCGGACAGCGCATCGCGCAGCGCCGCCGGGGCCGCCCAGCTCTCCAGACCGATTCGCCGAAAGGTTCTCGTCACGCTGCGCCCCTCCCAGAGGTTACGCAGCGCTGCACTCAAATGCGTCGCACTGTCGATGGGCGCCTCGATCGTATAGCCCCGGTACGCAAGGACGTCGCCGTCCGGCTCCGCGGCGAAGGACGCCGCCGCCCCCGCCAGTCCGTCGACGACGATCAGAGTGAAGCGCTCACCATCCCACCAGACGAGCGGCGGCGCGGCGGCGAAAGGATGCGGACCGGTCTGGATCGGCGGGGCAAAGCCGGTGAGCCAGGTCACGCTGGCGGGGCTGGCGAAGAGGGCGGCGTCGATTCCTTTCTCGTGCAGTAACTCGCCGGCGCGCTGACGCTGTTGTTCGTGCATGGCGCTTCCTTTCAAGGATGGATCAAGACATGAACATCTTCAGTATACCAAACGGGTGGACATCGCAACGAACGGGGTGGAGGCAGGGGGATTTTCAGGAGTGATTTCGGGGTGGATTCGTTTCAAACGACAAAGCGCCTCTGATGCACAGGGGAAGGTCCCGCCCTGGGCTGGCGCCAGAGCGGGACGGCGTTCCCGGCCGCGTCCGACATCGTTGTCGATCAGGCGGCGACTGGGAGCTTCGCTGTTGCAGAAGGCTGCTTGGCAAGCTGGCGATGAATCGCCGCCGTCAGTTCTGAAACATCCGGGGCGTATTCTATCTCCTCGCTTCCGCTGCGGTGCACTACAAACTCCCATGGCGCTTCGGCGTTGACCCGCCAGGCTCGAATGACAAAGACACAGTGTGCGATCGGTCCCGATTGGCCTGTCATGCGCTTTTTCACCTTCCCATGTTCTGATCCGCGCCTTGATCTGTCATGTGGATTTGTTGCTCATTGTACTCAAAATTCGTCAGCGAATCGTCAAATCCCCTCTTCACTTTTCTTTCCCTCTTCACTCTTCTTGTGAAAGGAATTCTGGGTTTTCCATAGGGGAAGGCTACAATAGAAACAAGGGAGTTCGCTGAAACCAGTTCAACCAAGGCCCAGAGATGTTTGAGCTGCTTATCCGCAATGGAACGATCGTAGACGGACAAAATCGGCCGCGGTACGAAGCCGATATCGGCATCGTGCACGATCGCATCGCCGCCATCGGCCAACTGGGCGATGCGGAGGCGCAGGTTGTCATCGATGCAAGCGACAGGGTGGTGGCGCCCGGCTTCATCGACGTGCACACCCACTCCGACGCCATTCTGTTGTCGCAGCCGCATCTTATCTCTAAGACCCTGCAGGGGTTCACCACAGAGTTTTTGATGCTCGATGGGATTTCGTATGCGCCGGTCAATCGGCGAACTGTGCATGGCTGGATTCACTATTTGCGCTCCCTGAACGGTCTGCGCTTCGAGCAGTATACGGGCTGGGAGAGCATCGGGGATTTCATGAGCTTGCTGGACGGCAAGACGGCGCAAAATGTTGCAACCTTCATCCCATACGCCAACGTGCGCACGCTGGCGATGGACCCAGGCGAGCAGCGCCCGAACGACTATCAGCGGGTCGATCTGCAGAATCTGGTGCGCCAGGGCATGGCGGAGGGCGCGTGCGGCCTCTCCACCGGCCTGGACTATGTAGAGCAATGCTTCGCCTCGACGGACGAGCTAGTTGCGGCGTGTCAGGGGATGCGCGCAGCGCAGGGCGTCTACGTCACCCATGTGCGCTATGCGCTCGGCACGCTCGAAGGGGTCAAAGAGGCGGTGGAAATCGGTCGCCGCGCCGGCGTGCCCGTGCATATCTCCCATCTCAAAGGGCGGAATGAGGAGGAAGTGGAGGCGCTGATCGATTACATCGACCTGGTCGCCGTCAACGAGGTCGATTTCACCTTCGACTGCTACCCATACCTGAGCTCCTCCACGATGCTGCAGTATCTGCTGCCTCAAGAAATCTGGCGCGACGGAGTGTTCGGCGCCTTTGCCCGGCTGACCGATCCAACCCTACGGGACCGCTTTCAGCGCCGACTGGACACGCTCGACCTCTCGTCGATCACCTTCGCCTGGATGCCGGGGCGCCAGAATCGCCAGCTTGCCGGCATGACGCTGGAGCAGTACGCGCGACGAACGAAACGTCGCCCTGCGGACGCGCTGTGCGACCTCTTGATCGAGGAGAGCATGGCCGTGTTGCTGGTCTTTCACAGCGAGGAGCGCGGGTTGGAAGCGGAATTTCTCGCCCACCCCTGCTCCATGGTGGGAAGCGACGGCATCTTTTTCGCCGAGGGCAAGATTCACCCGCGGCAGTACGGCTCCGCCGCGCGAGTGCTCGGCCATTACGTCCGGCGCAAGCGGCTCTTCTCCCTGGAGGAGGCCGTTTACAAATTGAGCGGCTTTGCCGCGGCCCGTTTCAAACTGAAGAATCGCGGCGTGATCCGCAGAGGCGCCTACGCCGATCTTGTGGTCTTCGATCCGGAGACGATCGCCGACAACGCCACCTTCGACGACCCGCACCAGCCGGCGACCGGCGTCGAGCATGTGATCGTCAACGGCGCACCGATCGTGATGCACGGCAAGCCGGTGAGCAGCGCGCTGCCGGGACGTTATCTGCGATTTGGCGCCGAATAGGGCGCTTGGATGAAGCGATTATTTTTTAGGAACAACAGGAAAGGACGCAAAAGAAGATGAAACGTTCTTTGATGGTCTGGGGCGGCTGGGAAGGCCATGAGCCGCTGCAGTGCGTGCAAATTTTTGCGCCGTTGATGGAGGCGGCCGGCTTCAGCGTGGACATCGTCAATTCGCTCGATATTTACACCGACGTGGAACGGCTGCGCAGCTACAACGTCATCACGCAGGTCTACACGATGAGCACGATCACGCCGGAACAGGAGAAGGGGCTGCTCGACGCCATCGAAAGCGGCGTAGGCTTCGCCGGCTGGCACGGCGGCATGGCGGACGCCTTCCGCAACAATCCCAACTACCAGTTCATGGTGGGTGGCCAGTGGGTGGCCCATCCCGGCAACATCATTGATTACACGGTCAACATCATCAACCACGAAGATCCGATCACGGCGGGTCTGTCCGATTTTCAGATGCACTCCGAGCAGTATTACATGCACGTCGATCCCTCCAACGAGGTGTTGGCGACGACGACCTTCAGCGGCGAATATTGTCCCTGGATCGAAGGCGTGGTGATGCCGGTGGTCTGGAAACGCCGTTGGGGCGCCGGTCGGGTTTTTTACGCGTCGGTGGGGCACGTCGCAGCCGACTTCGACGTGCCGGAGGCCAGAGAGATTGTCCGCCGCGGTCTGTTGTGGGCCGCTAAAGAATTTTGAGGCGTTTTATGAGCGAGGTTCAACCTGTCTCCGTAGGCGTCATCGGCTGTGGCAACATCAGCGGCGCCTACATGCGCATGTTGAAAACCCTTCCCATCGTGCGGGTGGTCGCCTGCGCCGATCTGCGGCCAGAGGCCGCTCAGGCGCTGGCCGAGCAATATCAGGTGCCATGCGTGCTCTCCGTCGAAGCTTTGTTGGCCGACCCCCAAATCGAGATCGTGTTGAATTTGACCGTGCCGCAGGCGCACGGCGCAATCGCCATCGCCGCTCTCGAGGCGGGCAAATCAGTCTACAACGAAAAGCCGCTGGCCCTCACGCGCGAGGAGGGACGCCGCATGTTGGCATTGGCGGCGCAGAAGGGGCTGCGCGTCGGCGGTGCACCGGACACCTTCCTCGGCGGCGGGCTGCAGACCTGTCGCGAGCTGATCGACGCCGGCGTCATCGGTGAACCGGTGGCGGCTACGGCGTTCATGATGAGTCGCGGTCACGAGCACTGGCATCCCAACCCGGTCTTTTATTATCAGAAAGGCGGCGGCCCGATGTTCGACATGGGGCCCTATTACCTCACCGCCCTGGTGAGCCTGCTGGGGCCGGTGCGTCGCGTCACCGGCGCCACGCGCATCACGCGGCCGCAGCGCATCATCACCAGCCAGCCACGCTACGGCGAGGTCATCGAGGTGGAGACGCCCACGCACGTCGCCGGGCTGCTCGACTTCGCCGCCGGCCCGATCGGAACGATCATCACCACCTTCGACGTGCAGGCCTCCAACCTGCCCTGGATTGAAATCTACGGAACAAAAGGCACGCTGGCTGCGCCCGATCCCAACACCTTCGGCGGGCCGGTGCGCGTGCGCCTCGCCGGCGACGACGCCTGGAAAGAAATTCCGGTGACGCGACCGTACACAGAGAACAGCCGCGGATTGGGGTTGGCCGACATGGCGGAGGGAATGCGCACAGGGCGACCGCACCGCGCCAGCGGCGAGCTGGCCTACCACGTGCTGGACATCATGCACGCCATTCACGAAGCTTCGGACGAAGGGCGCCACATCGTGCTGGAGAGCACATGCGAACGGCCTGAGCCGTTGAATGTTGCGTAATCCGTGGGGCGTGGTGCGTGGTGTGTGTTGCGTATGGAGCGGAGTGCACTCTCACGCAATATGGAGCGGAGTGCACTCTCACGCAACACGCACCACGTCCCTTTTCGCGTCTCTATCCCAATCCCAGACAGGACGCCAGCTCCTCCATCGAGGCGTTGCCGCCGCTCAAAATCAGGGCAATGCGCTTGCCCACAACCTGATCTCGAAGCCTCAGCGCGGCCGCCAGAGGCGCTGCGCCCGCCGGTTCGGCCAGCGTCTTCGCCTTTTCCAGATAGACGCGCATGGCCTGGAACATTTCGGCGTCTTCGACGAGCACAAAATCATCGAGATGCTCCCACAAGATGGCCTGCGGCATCAGAAACGGCGCGCCCGTGGCTAAGCCGGCGGCGCGCGTGGCGATCGGCGCCGTGCGTTCGTTGCGCGCCTGCCAGGTGAGAAACGCCGCCGGCGCTCCCGCCGCCCCGACGCCGATGACCTGAATCTGCGGGTTGAGCGTCTTCGCCACCAGACATGCGCCGGCGCAGCCGCTTCCTCCACCCACGGGGACGAAAATCATCTCCACATCGGGCTGGCTTTCGAGAATTTCCAGCGTATGGGTGGCGACGCCGGCGATCAGCAGCGGCTCGTCCCCAGAGGAGATGAACCGCAATCCCTGCTCCTGTTCCAGCGTCAGACAATGGCGTTTGCTCGCCTCGAAATCGGCGCCATGAAAAACCACCTCGGCGCCGTAGGCGCGCATGGCGTTGACCTTGACAGGATTGGCGCCTTCCGGCACGACGATGACGGCGCGCACGCCGAAAAGCTGCGCTGCATAGGCGATGGACTGACCATGATTGCCGGTGGAGGCCGTCACTACGCCGCGTCGTCGCTCTTCCGCCGTCAAATGCGCCATGAAGTTGATCCCGCCGCGCACCTTGAACGCCCCGATCGGCTGGTAGTTCTCGTGCTTGACGTACACCGTGGCGTTCAGCAAAGCGTCCAGTTGAGGATAGTGATGCAGCGGCGTCGGCGGCAGATGCGCGGCGATCACTCTGCGCGCGTGAAGCACATCTCGAAAAGTAGGCGACATTTGCGCTTGAATCATATTGGTTCTCGGAATGGATGGATGATTTTTGGGTCATTCTCTTGAAGTTGAGACATTGCAGAGGATCACGGCGAACGGCGGATTTGTCAAGTCATGCAGAGGCGCAGCGAGAGACGCCGTCGCATCGCTGCAGGGGGCGCCATCAGTCCGGTGAGCATCAGACGAGCAGACGCCGGTTCAAAGGCAAGGCCAACCAGAAAGGGGCGGCGCACAGAAAGCGAGTTGTGAATCGCCTCGAAATGCAGTACAATAGAAAGCAGCCGGCTTGTTGGATTTTTCACAATTTGGATTTTTCATAATGCGGAGGCGCCCTTCATGAGAGACATGACGGTGCTCGAGGCGAAGCGCTACGGCGTCATCACGTGCGGGCCGCATCAAAAGTTGCTGGCCGCCGCCTGCACCATGCAGGAGCACAACATCAGCGCGCTGGTCGTCGTCGACGAAGAGGGGTATCTGATCGGCGTCATCACGCGCACCGACCTTGTGCGCGCCTGCTACGAACGGATGGACTGGGAGCAACAGCCGGTGCAGGCCTATATGAACCCCGACGTCGCCACCGTCTTTCTGAACGACTCCTTGCTGAAGGTGATGGAACTCCTGCTCAACCGCCACATCCATCGCGTGGTCGCCGTCGAGGCGGTGGATGGCCGACTCAAGCCGCGAGGCGTCCTGTCGGCGGCGGATATCGTCTACCATATGGCGCGCTGTCATTCTTGATCGAGCATCCGCCATTGGGCGCAAGGATTTTCCATTCAAGGGAACTGACCGTTACTCTGGCCCAGCCCTTTCGTCTTGATCGATAGAGACAAAAAACCCCGAACATGGTGAAACCCGTAGCGTCGTGAGAGAAGACAAGGTTTGCATCTCGATGCAAGGAAGGAGCAGTGAAATGACAAGGCGCAGCGTACTATCGTCTGGCGTGCGGGCTGGATCGCTGCTGTTGGCGTTGGCGATTGTGCTGGCTGCGGCGTTGACGCCGGCTATTGCACGCGCCGCTCCACAGGAAAGTGCGCCCGCCGCCGTGACGGCGAGCGGAGGATGCGTGGCGTATCATTACGTCCGCCCCGGCGAAAACCTGACGCGCATCTCGCGCATCTACGGGGTGAGCGTCTGGCACATCGCTCAGGTGAACGGCATCCGCAATCCCAGCTTGATTTATGTGGGGCAGGTGCTGTGCATTCCCAGCACATACCACCCGCCGGCGCCGCCCCCGCCTGCTTTTTGCGGTCAATATTACACGGTGAAATTGGGAGACACCCTTAGCAGCATCGCGCGGCGCTGCGGCACCACCGTGCGTGCGTTGGTTTACTTGAACGGCATTCCCAACCCGAATTACATCCGGGCGGGTCAGGTGCTGCGCATCTACTAGAGCGCGTCTCGTCCGCAAGAAGCAAAGAGCGTCCCAACCCCCGCCGCAACCCTCTTCCAGGAAGCGTTGGCGCTCCCTGGAAGAGGGTTGCCTGAATCATGTGCATGCGCCGTTGCCATCGGCGAGTGCGTCGCATCCCTGTCAACGTGGACTGAATCATGCGCATCGTCATCACTGCCGACCTGCACTATCGCCCCGCCCATAGACGTCGATATCTTGCTTTCGCCGAACGTATCGCAGGCCAATGTCCAGATTGTCTGATTCTGGCCGGCGATCTCGGCCATCCATTGCGACTCTTTCGACGTGCGTTGGAGCTATTCGAGCCGTTGAGTTGTCTCAAGCTGTTGGTGACGGGCAACCACGACCTCTATTGCAGCGAGCACGACAGCCGCACCTTGTGGGAATCGGTTCTGCCGGCGGTGATTCAAGACGCCGGTTTTCTGTGGCTGGAAGAAGAGACGGTGCAGCTCGGCGATCTGGGCGTCTGCGGCACCATGGGCTGGTATGACTATTCGACCAGCGAGCCGACGCTCGCTCTGCCAGACGCAGCCTATCCGCTGCTCAAGACCCTGGTGAACCACGACGCCGATTACATCGACTGGCCCTGGAGCGATCGCGCCATGGCGCGCTATCTGGCGCGCAGCTTCGAGCGCCGCCTGGCCGACCTGGAGGCGAACCCTTCCATCCGTCGCATCCTGGTGGTCACGCACATGCCGATTTTCGACGAAGCGATTCCTTCGCATCCGGAATGTGAACGGCTGAGCCTTCTGCGCGCCTACATGGGCAACCTGGCGCTGGGCGAAATGGTGCGCTCCTCAGCCAAGGTCACCCACGTGGTGAGCGGCCATCTTCATCGCAGCGGCCGCTATTGCATCGCCGGCGCCTATCGGGAGATCGACCATCGCGTCATCGGCGTCTGTGACGGATTGCCAGAAACCGTCATTCTCAGTTTTGATTAACCCTCGCGCCAGCCCGAGCAGCAGTCCATGTTTCACTTCCTCAGAAGCAGCTCAGACTCCGTCGCAGCGAGAAAGGCGTCGACGGCCTCATAGGCGACGCGCTTCATGCCCCTTCGCTATCCGCCATCTCCCGGTCGTACAAGATCATGTCCAGGTCGCCGGGAGAATGGCCAAGCTGCGTCAACACCTGGGCGATCTCGGCGCGATGCTGCGTGCCGTGGTTGACCACGTGCACCAGAATATGCCAGAGCGTGCTCGAAAACGGACGACCGGCTGTCGTGACGTAGGCCAGCGGTTGCGAAAGGTCATCCTCCGTCAGCGAAGCCAGATAGGCGCGCATGGCGTTTTCCTCTTCGGCCCAGCGCGCTGCGATGGATTCCACCGTAGGAAATTCTCGAGGGTCCAACATGGCGCTGGGCGAACGATGCTCCTGACAGCGGATGCGCCAAAGCCACTCTGCGCCCATCATGTGCACCAGAACATCACGGATGCTCCCCCAGCTCAGATTCTGCGGCGCCACCAATTCTTCAGGAGACAATTGCGCGGCCGCCTCCAGAATTCTGCGATTGGCCCAGTAGTTGTAGTCGTAAAGCGTCATGAGGTCGGAAACGTTCATCAGGAAGTCCTTTCGCCGAGCGCCGGGTTCAATAGGATAGCTCTTTCAGCCACCAACGCCCCTCGCGCAAAACAAATTGCCAGCGGTCGTTGCCGAGCGTCGCCGTCGCCACATCGCCATCCACATCCACCACCGGTTCGAGCGGCTCCGGCAAGGGAGGCGGCGGCGATGGAAAGACGGCCAGCAGATAGCGATCCAGGATAGCGTCTCGCCCCTGCCAGATGTAGGCGGCGGCGGGATCGTCGGATCCTCGGCGGTCGATGATGCGCGCGTCGTCCGCCCACAGCTGCGCCAGCGTCGCCAGGTCGCGCGCCCGGGCGGCATTGCGCTCCGCCAGGATCAGCGACGCCGCGATCTCTTCGATGGCGCCGCCCTCTGCAGCCATTATAACCGACGACAGCAACTGTTCTTGCATCGATGGCGGCGGAAGATGAGCGTCTACAACGGCGGGAAGCGGAGCCGGGGCGCGAGTGCACGCCGTCAATGCGCCGGCGGCTGCAAGAAGCAGCCATAGCATAAAGGCTTTTGCATTTTCTTTCGATGCAGACTATACTAGGCACCTTGGAGCGGCCTTTTAAGCCCGAATGGTGTGAGTTCGGTGGGATTTTCATTGTTGGCGACGCCGTCAAGACATGGCGCCGATGTGAAAAACATGACATAGAAAAGAGCGCATGTATGAACCCGGTCATCTTTCAATGGGGCCCTTTTTCTTTGCACTGGTATGGCGTCTTTATCGTCGGCGGCGCCGTGTTGGCAGCCTGGATTTCCGGCCGCACCGCCGCCAGAGCCGGTTTGGATTCCGACCATATCTGGAACATGCTGGCCTGGGCGCTGATCCTTGGCATCATCGGCGCCCGGCTTTACCACGTCTTCAGCTCGCCCGCCAACGGCGTCGGCTTCAGCTATTATATGCAAAACCCACAGGATATTTTTAACTTCTGGAGCGGTGGGTTCCGCGGCCTGGGCATCTACGGCGGCCTGATCGGCGGCCTTCTGGGAATTGCGATTTACGCGTGGCGCAAAAAACTCGATCTTGTGATGTGGCTTGATTTCATTGCCCCAAACGTCCTGCTCGCCCAGGCGATCGGTCGCCTGGGGAACTGGGTCAACCAGGAGCTCTATGGCCCGCCTACCAATCTCCCCTGGGCCTTTCACATCAATCCGGAATTCCCCTGCCAAGACCCGCCGAACCGCCCGCTCTCCGTGCAGCCCTGCGGCACCGGCCACCTGCAACCCTTTGACCAGCAGTCGCTCGACTGGTACGCCAGCAACGGCTTTCATCCCACCTTTTTCTATGAAGCGCTGTGGAATCTCTTCGCCTTCGCCCTGTTGACTTTTCTGTTCCGCCGCTATGGCGAGCGCTTCCGCAAGGGCGACGGAATTCTGCTCTACTTCATCGCCTACCCGCTCGGTCGGTTCTGGGTGGAGATGTTCCGCCCGGACGCCTGGGTGATGGGCACGCTGCCGACGGCGCAGTGGATTGCGCTCATCAGCATCACGGTCAGCGTCATCGGCCTCATCGTGCGCCATTGGGGGTGGGACTGGCGCGCAGATCGCGCCGGCTCGATGGCCTATATGCAAGGGCCGGTGGAGCCTGTCGCCGGCAAAGCGGCCACAGCATAAGCAAGTTCAAAGTTCTGGATAGGCGCTCTCCAGGGAGCGTTTCAGCCTGAGCACGCCTTCCTGCAACAGCTCGGGCGCGTAATAGGCGAAGCTGATGCGCAAACAGTTGCGCAGGTCGCCGCAGCCGGAGAAGCGCACCCCAGGCCGAAAACCAACTTTGTGAGCCAGCGCTGCGCGCAGCAGATTCTCTGCATCGACCGTCTCCGGCAGGCGCAGCCAAAAAAAGTAGCCGCCCGTCGGCCTCGCATAGTCTACAACGCCCTCGAAATGTTCCTGCAGGGCGCTGTCCAATGCATCGATGCGCTGGCGGTAGACCTCGTGCAGGTGATTCAGATATGCATCCTGCCAGCCTTGCTCCAGAACCACGCGCACCAGGCCGGAGGTGAAGGGGTTGAGGCCGCCGCCGCTGTCGAGCAGGCCGGAGGTCGAGAGGCGGTGCATGTGCTGAGGCGCAGCCTGAATCCAGCCAAGACGCAGCCCCGGCGCCAGAATTTTGGAGAACGAGCCAAGCCCCAACACCCGGCCCGTGGCGGCGAAGGAAGCCAGCGGCGGAGGGGGCGCTGCATCGTAGCTCAGCAGATGATAGACTTCATCGGCGACGATCAAAAAATCGTGCGCTTCCGCCAGCTCCACCAACCGTTGACGCCGTTCCAACGGCAGCGTGAAACCGGCCGGATTCTGATGCGTCGGAATGGTGTAGAGCAGGACAGGACGGTGACGTTGCAGCGCCTCTTCCAGCGCATCGACGTCGAGACCGTCGGCGTCGGTGGGCGCCGGAACCACGGTCAGGCGATGGTCGGCGAAGATGCGCAACGCCAGAAAGTAGGTCGGCTCTTCGACGAAAATTACATCGCCCGGCTGCGTGTAGAGCGTGCAAATGAGATCGAGCGCCTGTGAGGCGCCTGCGCTGACGAAGAGATGCTCCATCTCCACCGGAACGTGGTAGCGACTGCTTAAAAAGTTGGCCAATGCATGGCGGAAATAGCCGTCGCCTTGCTCCCATCCATACTGAAGCAGCGAAGCGTCTGTTTGCGCAAGGCGCAACGCCGCCGCTTCCTGGAGGATGGCGCGCGGCAACAGCTCGTCTCCTGGATGACCCAGGCCAAAGTCAATGACATCCGGATCGGCGTGCGATTGGGTGGTTTGAAATTGCATTTTCATAGGCGCTTATTGTGCCGCAGATCGTCGCCGAGCGCCAGTTGTCACAGGGATAGAAGCGGCGCAGCCAGCCCGCCTCTCTTTCACAAGAAGCTTGGAACTTTCTGGAACACGCCGTCGAGTCGCAAACTGACGCACAAATTGATCAGAATCTGCGCACATTTTGCGCTATACTACGGAAAACACCCGGCTACAGCGCCCTGTTCACAGGAGTCGAACCATGCGCAACCCAATCAATCTCTTATCGCCCGTCTGGACGCACCTGACCCACGTGCAGCCGGTGCGCGGGGAAGGCGTCTATCTCTACGATGCAGACGGCGTTCGCTACATGGACTTCACCTCCGGCATCGGCGTCACCAACACCGGCCACGCCCATCCACGCGTGGTGCAGGCGATTCAGGAGCAGGCGGGCGCCTTGATCTTTGGCCAGATGAACATCGTCATCACGCCGGCGGCGCTGCGGTTGGCGCAGAAGCTGGATGAAGTGACGCCGCCTTCGATTGAACAGTTCTTCTTCTCCAATAGCGGAGCCGAGGCGGTGGAGGCGTCGGTCAAGTTGGCGCGCATGGCGACCAAACGGCGCAACCTGATCGTGATGCAAGGCAGTTTTCATGGCCGCACGCATCAGGCGATGGCGATGACCACCTCCAAATCCATCTATCGCTACGATTATCAACCGTTGCCCGGCGGCGTCTTTGTCACACCCTTCCCCTACAGTTATTATTATGGCTGGAGTGAGGAAGAAACGACGCACTTTTGCCTGCGTCAGCTTGACCAACTGCTCCATAGCCAGAGCGCACCGGACGAGACGGCCGCCATCGTGATCGAGCCGGTGTTGGGTGAGGGCGGCTATGTGCCGGCGCCGAATGCTTTTCTGCGTGAACTACGTTCGCTCTGCGATCGACATGGCATTCTGCTCATCATCGACGAGGTGCAGAGCGGCTTTGGGCGCACCGGCAAGTTCTTTGCGTATGAACACGCAGGCGTCGAGCCGGACATCCTTGTGATGGCCAAAGGGCTGGGCAGCGGCATGCCGATCTCCGCCATCGGCGCGCGGGCGGAGCTGATGGCGCGCTGGAAGCCAGGCACGCACGGCGGCACCTACGGCGGCGGCAACGCCGTCGCAGCCGCCGCGGCGGCTGCCACCATCGACGTCATTCAGGAAGAAGGGCTGGTCGAAAATGCAGCGCAACAGGGCGCGCGGCTGCTCAAAGGCTTGCGCGAAATCCAGGCTGAGCATCCTGTCATCGGCGACGTGCGCGGCCGCGGCCTGATGGTGGGGGTGGAATTCACCGCCCCGGATGGACGCCCCGCCGCCGAGACGGCGACGCGTGTCCAGGCGGAATGCCTGCGCCGCAACCTGCTTCTGCTCACCTGCGGCGCCTACGGCAACGTGATCCGTTGGATACCGCCGCTGGTCGTCGCCGCCGACCAAATCGACGATGCGCTGGCTATCTTCAACGAGGCGATGGCTTCCGTTGGGAAGTGAGCGTTCTTTTGAACAAACCAGAATTATTTTAAGAGGAGTGTCGTATGAAAAAGCACATTGTGATGTCGATGCTGTTGATTGCAGCGCTGTTGGCGCTCAGCGCATGCACGGCGGTGCAGCCCGCTGCACAACAACCCGGCGCTGCGCCGGCGGAGGGCAGCGGCAAACTGGCGCAGATCAAAGCCGCAGGCAAGATCGTCGTCGGCACCTCGGCGGACTATCCCCCCTATGAGTCGATCGACGCCGACGGCAACTTTGTCGGCTTCGACATGGACCTGATCCGCGCCATCGGCGAGCGTTTGGGCGTCGAAGTTGAAATCCAGGACATGCCCTTTGACTCTTTGATCGCCGCCTTGCAGGAAGGCAAGCTCGACGCTGTGATTGCAGCCATGCAGGCCACCGCCGAGCGAGAGGAAAAAGTGGATTTCACGATTCCCTATCGCATGACCAAAGACGCCTTCGCTGCGGCGCAGAATTCCACGTTGGTGATGGAAAAGCCCGAAGACGCGGCCGGCCACAGCATCGGCGTGCAGACCGGCACCGTGCAGGAGCGCTGGGTGCAGGAAAATCTGGTGGCGACCGGGCTGACGCCTGCTGATAAGGTTTTCAGCTACGAGCGCGCCGATCAAGCTGCGCTCGACGTGGCCAACGGACGCATCGAGCTGCTGTTGATGGACGCCGAACCGGCCATGGAGCTGGCGAAACAGACCGGCCTGAAAATTCTGTTGATCACCGAATCCACCGCGGAAGGCGGCAAGAGCATCGCCATTCCCAAAGGCGCCAGCGACCTCAAGGCGGAGCTGGATCGCATCATCCAGGAGATGCTCGAAGACGGCACGATCCAGCGCATTCAGGAGGCGAACGGCCTGCCGTAAGGCTCTGCGATGGACTTTGTTCAAAATCTAGTCACCACCTTCAACTTTATTTTGCAGGGCGTCTGGGTCACGATCGGCGTCACGCTGGTTGCGCTGTCGGTTGGACTGGTCTTCGGCGTGGCGATGGCGATGGCGCGCGTCTACGGCAATTCCTTTCTTCAGGCCGTGGCTGCGGTCTACAGCGTCATCGTCCGCGCCGTGCCGGTGGTCGTGATCATCTTCATCCTGTTCTTTGTGATCGCCCGCTTCGTCAACCTGTCGCCTTTTTGGGCCGGGTCGCTGGCGTTGGGCTTTGCTTCGGGCGCGTATCAGAGCGAAATCTTTCGCGGCGCCTTTCAGGCGGTGCCGCCCGGTCAGATGATTGCAGCCCGCGCCATCGGCATGAGCAAGTTGCAGGCGATCCAAAGCATCATCCTGCCCCAGGCCGTGCGGTTGGCGTTGCCGGCCTGGGGCAACGAAGCGACGCTGGTGCTCAAGGATTCGACGCTGGTCTTCGTCGTCGGCGTGCCGGAGATTTTACGCCGCGCGCAACAGGTCAGCGCCCGCACCCTGGAGCCGTTTATGGCCTTCAGCGTCGCCATGCTGCTCTATCTCATCCTGACGTTGGTGACTACGCAAGTTCTGCAATGGTTCGAGCGCCGCTATCGGCTGCAAATGTAGGAGCGTCCCTTGTCCACAGCCACGGCACCTATTTTGCGCATCGAGAACATCCACAAATCCTTCGGCGAGACGCGTGTGCTGACCGGCATTTCGCTCACAGTGCAGCCCCAGGAGGTCGTCGTCCTGGTGGGGCCGAGCGGCTCCGGCAAGAGCACGCTGCTGCGTTGCATTAACCTGCTCAGCCCGCCCGACTCCGGTCGCATCTGGCTGGAAGAGCAGGAAATCACGGCGCCCGGCGTCAATCCCGACAAGGTGCGCCAGCGCATCGGCATGGTCTTTCAAGACTTCAACCTCTTCAATCACCTGACCGCGCTGGGCAACGTCATGATCGGGCTGACGAAGGTGCGCAAGATGTCCAAGAAAGAAGCGCACGACCTCGCCATGTTCGAGCTGGAGCGCGTTGGGCTCGTGGATCGAGCCCATCACTATCCGGCGCAACTGTCGGGCGGGCAGAAGCAGCGCGTCGCCATCGCGCGGGCGCTGGGCATGGACCCGCACATGATGCTCTTCGATGAGCCGACCTCTGCGCTCGACCCGGAGCTGACGGGCGAGGTGCTCGAGGTGATGCAGCAGCTTGCCAGAGAAGGCATGACGATGATCGTCGTTTCGCACGAAATGGGCTTCGCCCGACAGGTGGCCAGCCGCGTCGTCTTCATGGAAGGCGGGGTCGTCGTTGAGGAGGGAACGCCGACGCAGATGTTCGAGCAGCCGGTGCATGAACGCACGCGCGTCTTTCTACGCAAGATCGCCGACATGGACAGCGGCGGCCGTTGAGGGAGCGACGATGGAAGCGTTTGTGCAGCTGTTGAACAACGTCTTGCCCTCCCTGTTGCAGGGCGTGGGGGTGACGCTGCAGATTGCAGCAGTTTCCCTGCTGCTCGGCATGGCGATCGGTTTGCCGGTGGGCGTGGGGCGCGTCTATGGGCCGCGTTGGCTGCAGCGCGCGTTGGCGGCCTATATCACGCTTTTCCAAGGCACGCCGCTGCTGATCCAGCTCTTCTTGGTCTATTATGGCTTGCCGGACCTGGGGTTAACGTTAGGACGCATGGAGGCGGCCTTTCTGACGCTGGGCCTCAACAGCGGCGCTTACCAGGCCGAGTACCTGCGCGGAGCGTTGCAGTCCGTAGGCGAAGGGCAAATGACCGCCGCGCGCGCCATCGGCATGAGCAAATGGCTGGCCGTGCGCAGCATCATTCTGCCGCAGGCGCTGCGCCTCGTCCTGCCCGCCTGGTCCAACGAGGCGATCGCCATGCTCAAGTACACAGCGGTCGTCTTTCTAATCGCCGTGCCCGACCTCATGGGGCAGGCGAAGATTCTCTCCAGTCGCTACTTTGCGCCGATCCCCATCTACATGATCGTCGCCGTTTTTTACATCGTGTTGGTCGGTGCAACCTATCTGCTTCTGCGGCAACTGGAGCGTAAGCTCCACATCCCCGGCTTGACCGGCGAAACGCACTGACATGGACACATCACCCACGCCTCATGGTCTTTCACAAAATCATCCGACAATCCTCGTAGGTGCGGCTCTCAGCCGCACATCCTCCGCAGACCACAAGATTTTGGATGATTTGAGCAAGCGCAGCTTCTGACAGACCTCCTTCGTCACGCCTCTGGCGCGACCTAGGGCAAACGCTCTATGAAGTGCAACGCGTTCACCGCCGGAGCGTCAATGCGGCTATAGGCGCCGTCCGGCCAACGAATCTCCAGGGCGCGAGGGAGCGCGCCCGACGGGACGCCCAAATGGATACGCGGCGCGTCGCCGCTCAGGTAGCCGCTGCCCACGCGCACATCGCGCATCATCTCCCCTTGATCCGTGACCAGCCGCACCAATGCGCCGATGGCGAAAGGATTGGATGAGCCGGGCTGCCGCAGATCGATAAGCATCGGCGCGCCGCCGCGGCAGAGTTGATTCTCAAAGAGTCGCGCCGGCCCGCGCAGATTGTTGACGACGATGTCGAGATCGCCGTCGCCGTCGAGGTCGGCCATCACCATGCTGCGCCCGCTGTTGAGCGAGTCCAGCCTCCAGCCGGGCATGCGTTCAAAGCGGAGCCCCTGTTCATTGCGAAAGGCCTGGTTTTCCTCCACCAGCTCGTGGTCGGGCAGATGGGCGAAGAGCCGCTCTTCGATCATGCCGTTGACGACGTAGAGGTCTACGTAGCCGTCCAGGTTGAGATCGCCGAATTTGCTGGACCACGCCCAACCTGCGCCGTCGACGCCCCAATCCGGCGCGTGATTCCAGTAGCGGCCATCCGCGCCGCGCACAAGCAAGACATTCTCCATGATCTGCGGGTCGGCGGCGACGCGCGCCTGCACCATGCCGACCATCATGGCCTCCATCATCGGCGTCCAGCCGGCCATCGCCTCGCCCGGATAGGGCTTCATGTCGGCGGCGAAAATCTCGAAGACGCCGTCGTTGTCGACGTCGGCCTGGTCGTAGCTCATGGTGCTGTGCGTCATCGAGACGAGCAAGTGCGTCGCCTCTTGCCAGCCGGCGTCATGGCGCACCCAGGCCATATCGGGCAGGTCGAAGTCATTGCCGACCAGAATGTCCGGTCTGCCGTCGCCGTCCAGGTCTGGGAAGAGGATGGCCAGCGCCTGGGCGGTGGTCGCCAACGCAGTCATGCGGAAACGCCCGCCGATATTTTCGTAGTAGAAGACCCCGCGGCTGACGTCGCCGACGATGTATTCGTTGCCGCGGTCGGTGAGCAGACCGGCGTCGTAGCTGGCGGCGACCAGGTCGAGATCGCCGTCGCCGTCCAGGTCCGCCCAGTTGACGACGTAGGCGGGCGCCGAGACCCCCGGCAGCACGCGACGCGCGAAACGGCCGTCGCCCTCGTTCTCGAAATAATTGAGCGCGCCGGTGTTGCGCGTCAAGACGATGTCCGGCCAACCGTCTGCGTTCACATCCACGATCTTGACGTCGCGCGTTTTTCCTGCAGAGAACGGCTCTTTGCGGAAGCGCAGCCCGCCCTCATTCCAGAAGATGGCGTCGTCGCCGTCGTGATTGCCGAAAACGAGATCGAGATCGCCGTCGCCATCGAGATCGCCCACCGCAAGGCCGGCGCCGTTGGCCTCGAACATCTGCACTACGCCGCTCTCCACTACGGTGACGTGGTCGAGCGTGTGCGTGATAAAACGGTCGGTGCAGCCCTCCGGCTCAACAAGCGAGATGAAGCGATGCGCAACGGGGCGGAGCGAATCCTGCGAAGTCGCCTGAGATGGTGGAATTCCCAGCCACAGCGATCCCACAACAAGAAACGCCAGGAAAGCGTTGCGCCGGCGGCGAAAGCGCCGATTTTCTGAACATGGCTTGAGAGGCGCAAAACTCATGGCGCTATTGTATCATTAGGGGTGGAATGCGCACAGAGGCGCAGAAAGGTAATTTCTTTCAGGACGTTTCGTTTTCATGCAAAGGAGTCGTTTTCATGCAAAGGAGCATACCGCAATGACGCACCTAACGCCGATGACCATGGGGCAACAGTTCGGCCGCCGTTCGTGGGCCGAACCGTGGAAGATCAAGATGGTCGAGCCGATCCGGCTGCTCGATCGCGCCGGCCGCGAGCGCGCCATCGCCGAAGCGGGCTACAACACCTTTTTGCTGCGCTCGGAGGATGTCTACATCGATCTGCTCACCGACAGCGGCACCAACGCCATGAGCGACCGTCAATGGGCGGGCATGATGCTCGGCGACGAAGCCTACGCCGGCAGCCGCAATTTTTATCACCTGGAAGCGGCGGTGCAGAAGCACTACGGCTATAAATATCTGGTGCCGACGCATCAGGGGCGCGGGGCCGAGCACCTGATCAGCAAGGCGCTGATCAAGCCGGGCGACGTCATTCCCGGCAACATGTATTTCACGACGACCCGGCTGCACCAGGAGCTGGCGGGCGGAACCTTCGTGGATGTGATCATTGACGAGGCGCACGACCCCGCCAACCTGCACCCCTTTAAGGGCAACGTCGATCTCGGCAAACTCGAAGACCTCATCAAACGGGTCGGGCCGGAAAAGATCCCCTACGTCAGTCTGGCGGGCACGGTCAACATGGCGGGCGGGCAGCCGGTGAGCATGGCCAACGTCAAGGCGCTGCGCAGCCTGTGCGACCGCTACGGCGTTCGCATCTACCTGGACGCCACCCGCCTGGCGGAGAACGCCTGGTTCATCCAGCAGCGCGAGGAGGGGTATCGAGACAAACCCATCGCCGCCATTGTCAAGGAATTCTGCTCCTACACCGACGGCGCATGGATGAGCGCCAAGAAGGATCACCTGGCCAACATCGGCGGCTGGCTGGCGATGAACCACGAGGACCTTTACGAGACGGCGCGCAATCTGGTTGTCATCTACGAAGGGCTCCACACCTACGGCGGCATGGCCGGCCGCGACATGGAGGCGCTCGCCATCGGCATCGAGGAGGCGCTGCAAGACGACTATATGAGCGCGCGCATCGGTCAGGTGCATTATTTGGGCGAGCTGTTGAGCGACTGGAACATCCCGATCGTGAAGCCGGTGGGCGGCCACGCCGTCTTCCTCGACGCGAAGGCCATCTACGCCCACATTCCGCAGGATCGCTTCCCGGCGCAGACGCTGGCTGCGCAGCTCTATCTGGACTCCGGCATTCGCTCGATGGAGCGCGGAGTCGTCAGCGCCGGCCGCGATCCGGTCACCGGCGAGCATCGCTATCCGAAGCTGGAGCTGGTGCGGCTGACCATCCCGCGTCGCGTCTACACGCAGGCGCACATGGATGTCGTCGCCGAGGCGGTGAAGGCGGTCTACGACGAACGTGAGAAGGTGCGCGGCCTGCGCATGGTCTACGAGCCGAAGTATCTGCGCTTTTTCCAGGCGCGCTTCGAGCCGCTCTGATCCGGATCGACGACGCTCGGCGCCATCTCCTGAAGTCGCCACACCCCACAGCCAGTCGATAGATTGAACGCTCTCATCCTCCAGGAAGCCCAGAGCTTCCTGGAGGATGACGCCCCAAATCTGTGCTCGCGAGAAATTAAGAGGTCTGCTCCCCGATGCGCGACCACGCCCAGTCCATGAAGTCCTCCAGATCGCCGCTGAGGCTTGCCAGCAGGTCGAGCAGGCGCCGGTGCATCTCGTCGTCGGCGTTCCACAGCCCGCGCTGGATCGCCTCCAACAGCCGCCGGACGATCTCCCGCAGCGCCCAGGGGTTGCTGCGTCGCAGGAAAGCCTGCATCTCGGCGTCGAAGGCGTAACGCTCGGCGACCTCGGCGTACATCCAGTCCTCCACGACGTCGGAGGTGGCGTCGTAACCGAAGAGATAATCCACGGTCGCCGCCATCTCCAGCCCGCCTTTGTAGCCGTGGCGAGTCATCGCCTGCAGCCACTTGGGGTTGACGACGCGCGCGCGAAAGACGCGCGCGGCTTCTTCCTTCAGGCTGCGCACGCGCACGCGCGCCGGATCGCTGGAGTCGCCGAAGTAGGCGAGCGGCGGCTTGCCGCTCAGGGCGCGGATGGCTGCGATCATGCCGCCGTGATACTGGAGGTAGTCGTCGTAGGTGAAAAGGTCGTGTTCGCGGTTGTCCTGATTCTTGACCGCCGCCTGGGTGGTGCGCAGCGCCGCAGTGAAATCTTCATAGGCGATCGCCCCATCTTCCCCGCGAGTGTAGGCGTAGCCACCCCAGGCCACGTACGCGCGGGCGAAGTCTTGCACATCGCGCCAGTTGCCTGCCTCGATCAAGGGCAAGATGCCGGCGCCGTATGCGCCGGGCTTGCTGCCGAAGACGCGGTAGCGCGCCCGTCGATCGGCCTCCTGCGGCGGCGCGCCCTCGCGCATCAATTCCGCCCTGCGCTCGAGGTAGAATTTGCGCGGAAAATTCTGCTCCAACGGCTCATCGAGGTCGATCACCCGCTGAGCAGCTTCGTCCAGCAGAGAGACCAGATGCGGGAGACCATCGCGGAAAAAGCCGGTGATGCGCGGGATGACGTCCACGCGCGGGCGCCCCAGCTCCGCCAGCGGGATCACCTCCAACCCGATGACCCGACGATTCTCCTGGCGCCAGACCGGCCGCACGCCGAGCAACGCCAGCGCCTGGGCAATGTCGTCGCCCTGGGTGCGGATGGCGGTCGTGCCCCAGACGCTGAGGCCCACCCGTTGCGGATACTCCCCGCGCTCGCTGTGGTAGCGCTCGATCAGCTCTTCCGCCAGCCGACGCCCCACCTCCCAGGCCGTCGGGCTGGGCAAGCCGCGCGGATCGACCGTGTAAAAGTTGCGGCCGCTGGGCAGAATGTGCGCCATGCCGCGGGTCGGCGCGCCGGCGGGGCCTGCGGGGACAGGAGCGCCTTCGAGCGCATCGAGCAAGTTCAGAATTTCACGGTCGGTCTGGCGCAACGCAGGCGCCACCTGCTCGCAGGCGAAGCGCAGCGCCTGGACCAGCTCGGCGTGATTGTCGGCCTCGGGGAGGGCGCGGCTCACGATGCGCCCCACGCAGGCGGGGTCGAAGTTTGTCTCCGCCAGCTGGTGAAGCAGACCCATGGCCGTCTCCTCCACGCGACGCTCCTCCTGCGTCTTGCCGCGGCGCCAGTCGTCGGTCAGCTCCACGCGCAGAGCGCGCGCCACCGCTGCGCGCAGCCCCGGCGCCGCAAGGTTCGGCAGCCGCAGCAGCGCGTAGAGCATGTCCACCAGCGCCTTCCCTTGCGGAGCCTCGCCGAGGATATGCAGGCCGGCGTGAATTTGCAGACTTTGCAGCTCGCACAGATAGCCGTCCACGTCTTCGATCATGTGGGCGAACTCCGGCCCGTTGAACTCGACCACGCGCACCGGAATGCCCTCCGGCGTGAGGGTTTCGTCCCAGGCGTGGCTATGTTTGGCGTTCTGCCGTTGGAGAATTGTTGCAATTTCGCCGTCTAACCGGGTGCGGCGCACCAGCTCCCAAATCTGCGCCTGGAGCAGCGGCAGCTTGTCCGGGCTGGTGGCCTCACAGGCGTAATATTCGGTCACCAGTTGATAGAGCTCGGCCAGGTCGCCGTACAGCTCGGCGTTCGTCTGCGGCGGGGGCAGGTGGCCGATCAACACGGCGTGCGTTCGCCGTTTGGCCTGCGCGCCCTCGCCGGGGTTGCTCATGATATACGGATAGAAAAAGGGGACGTCGCCGATGAAGGCGTCCGGGAAGCAGTCGGGCGAGGGGCCGACGCCCTTGCCGGGGAGCCATTCCAGCGTGCCGTGGGTGCCCATGTGCACGATAGCGTCCGCACCCCAACCGCCCTCTTCCTGTGGAGTCGTCAGCCAGCGGTAGAAGGCGTGATAGTGATAGGTCGGCGGCAGCTCCGGCGCATGGTAGATGGCGTCCGGGTCTTCGCCGTAGCCGCGCGGAGGTTGGAGCGCCACGAGCACATTGCCCAGCTCCAGGGTTGAAAAAAGCAGGGCGTTGTTGTGCACATAGGCGGGGCCGGGCGGGCCGCCCCAGCGTTGGTCCATTTGCTCTCGCTGGAGCCAGGTGAGGCCGTTGCGCCAGGCGGCGTAGGTCTCCATCGGTGCGCAGCGCGCCTGAGCGAGCTGGAAATCGGCCAGGAAGTCTTTGTCGTAGCTGCCGCGGGCGATGATGGCGTGCATCAGCGCGTCGGGTGTCTCCGGCGCGTTTTCCAGCCGATAGCCGCGGCGCTGCATGGCGTCGAAGATGCGCAGCAGCGAAGCCGGCCCGTCGAGGCCGACGGCGTTGCCGATTTTGCCCGCCTTGGCGCTGCTATTGGTGAGGACGAAGGCGATGCGCTTTTGCGCGTTGGGCTTGCGGCGCAGGCGGATATAGCCAAAGGCCAGCCGCACCACGCGGGCGATGCGTTCGGCGTCGGGTTGGTAGCGGCGCTCCTGCTTGAAGCTGATCGGCGCGGTGATGACGCGTCCGTCGAATTCGGGCAACACGACGTTCATTGCGGTGTCCAGCGGGCCGAGGCCGCGGATGGCGGCCAACCATTGTTCGCGGCTCTCCCCGCTGGCGATGGCCTGGAGGATGGGGAAGCGCGCCTGCGCCGCTACGTCGGAGGCGAGCGTGAAGCTGGTGGTTGCGATCAGGACGTCGAGCGGCTGCGTCTCGCCCAGGCCGTATTGTTGGATGAGCGTGGCCAGGTCGTTGCGACTGCTGACGAAGAAGGGCAATGCAACTGCACCCTGCGCTTCGATTTCGGCGATCAGCGCATCTACGAAGGCAGTGTTGCCGCTGAGCCAGTGCGCCCGGTAGAAGAGCACGCCGATCACGGGGCGCTCCTGAGGCGCCGCGGCGCCGCTGCTTTTCCCCGGTGAGGCGCAGCGACTGAGTGCACCGCAACAGTCGGCGCCGCTGTGGCCGGCTGCATAGGCTTGCCAGTCGGCGAATTCACAGCGGCCCCCCAGCGCGGGGTGATAGAGGCCCAGTTTGGGCTGAGGCTGCGGCGCCGCATAGCCATAGCCGGTGGCGAAATAGTGGTCGCTCAGGAAGAGAAGCAGTTGCGTCAGGTTTTCCACCCCGCCCTCTTGGAAATAGGCATAGACGTCGCGGGCGATGACCGGATCGGTGGAAAGCGCGTCGAGCTGTGGATCGGGGCCAATGGCGGAGACGCAAAGAAAGACGCGGTCGGTTTGCCGACACACCTCGGCGATGCGCCGAAGCTGGGGCGCGCTTTCGAGCCCGCCTTCCACGCGGGCCAGAACCAGTTGGGCGTCGCGCAATTCGTTGCGCTCGAACGCACTGAGCGCCTCGGGCTTGCGCAGCGGCTCCAGCGGCAAGCCGCGCACCGTGGGGAAATCTTCCGGCAGGCGCTCGCCGATGCGTTCCAACGCCAGCAGGTCGGTGTCGGCGTGAGAGAGCACCAAAATCGGCGCCACAAAATCGTCAGGCTGCAGTCTGACGTCTGCAGCGGCGGAGGGCTGAAGGACCTGCGCGAGCTGCTCTTGTTGCCAGGCGTAGAAATTAAAGACGAAGGGCTGGAGCGTCTCCGGCACAGGCAGCAGCGCATTGGCCTCCACCATCTGCTCGATGTAGTCGTAGAGGGCCAGCACCTGCCATTCGGTGTTGAATGACTGGAACCAGATGGAGGTTCCGTCGAACATCAGCATCACGACGTTAGAGAGCGAGCACGGCCCCAGGCAGCCGCCCAGCGTCAGGTGCACGCGATGGCGCAGCTTGCGCCGCTCCCATTCGTTGTGATAGAGCTCCTCCGGCACGGGCGCATGGCCGCGGTCGATGAGGCCGCAGCAGCAGCCCTTGCAGCAGACGAAGAGGTGACCTGTTTTTAGAATGACGTTGATGTACTTGCCGTCGCTGCGCAGAACGCGCGTGTGTGGATATTTGCTCATCGCTCAATACTCGATTCCCGGTTGGGCGCGGATGCCCTGGTCTCGATAGGGGTGCTTGATTTCGCGCATCTCCGTCACCAGGTCGGCGAATTCGATCAGCGCTTCAGGTGCGTCGCGTCCGGTGATGATGACGTGCATCAGCGGCGGCTTGTGGGCGCGCAGCCACTCCACCACCTCGTCGGCGCGCAGCCAGCCGAAGTGCATCACATAGGTGAATTCGTCCAGCAGAAAGACATCGTACTCGCCGCTGGCGATCTTTTGCTTAGCCACCTCCCAGCCGTGCAGAGCTTTGGCCTGCGTCTCGTCGATGTCTTTGCTCGTCCAGGTGAAGCCGTCGCCCATCGGCGTCAGCTCCACTCCCATTTTGGCGAGCGCCTTCAACTCGCCATACGAAGCGTTTTCGTGTTTGAAAAACTGCACTCCGCCGACGCGCAAATTGCGTCCCCAGGCTCGCAGCAGAATGCCGAGCGCGGCGGTCGTTTTGCCTTTGCCTTTTCCGGTGTTGACGATCACCAGCCCCTTGGGTTGATGACTCTGTCGCGCAGCCTTGCGTTTGGCCGCGCGCTCCGGATCGCCGCGGAGCGACGTATTGGCGCGCTCGATGCCAAAGCGATCGACGGTGGGTTGGGTGTCTTCGGTGGGCATGAATTATCTCCGTGTTGAATCTTTTCAAAAAACCGGTGAAACGTCCATATCATGCCAGGTCAATCACCGTAATCTCTGGGCCGAAGCGACCAGGGCGCACTTCAGCCTCCACGCCATACACGCTGCGGAGATTGTCCGTCGTCAACACAGAAGAGGGCGGCCCGCTGGCGAAAATCCGGCCCTGTTCCATTAGCAAAAGTCTATCTGAAAAGCGGGCGGCCAGCGCCAAGTCGTGAAGCACAAGGACCACCAGTTTGCCCTGATCGTGCGCCAGTTTCTGTACAAGCGAAAGCACTTCCAGTTGGTGAGCGATGTCGAGCGCAGCGGTCGGCTCATCCAGGAAAAGCGCAGCCGGCTCTTGCGCCAACGCTCGCGCCAGCATCACTTTTTGACGCTCGCCGCCGCTCAGCTCTGTGACCGGTCGATGCGCCATCTCTTGCAGGTTTAGATAATGCAAGATGGACTCGATGACCGCAAAATCGCGGGCGCGTGGGGCGAATCGAATGTAGGGTTTACGTCCGAGGAGGACCATTTCCATGACGCTTATGCGAAACGTGACGACGGCTTGCTGAGGCACGTAGCCTTGCAAAGTCGCGCGACGCTTGCGTCCAATGGCGCGGATATCGGTTCCTTCCCAGCGCACCTGACCTCGCCGAGGTTTCAGAAGCGCCAACATGCACTTCAACAAGGTGCTCTTACCGGCGCCATTGGGGCCAAGGATGCTGATGACTTCTCCTGGCTGCATTGTGCAAGTGACGCCCTGTAAAACAGGTCGACGATGATAGTGAAAGTGCAGTGAGTCCACCTCAAGACTCATGGCTTTTTCTCCGTCAGCTCCACATGCCCTGCTCGCGCGTGACCAGAATGTACAGGAAAAAGGGTGCGCCAAAGAGTGCAGTGATGATGCCCACCGGAATTTCGGTGGGAGCGATGAGCGTGCGTGCGATGGTGTCGGCCGCCAGGAGCATGAGGCCGCCCGTGAGCGCCGAGCCTGGAATCAAATAGCGATTGTCGGCGCCGACAAAGCTACGGGTGATATGGGGAGCCACCAGGCCGATAAAGCCGATGACGCCGCTGAAGGCAATCGCCGCAGACGCCGCCAGCGTGACGGTCGCCAGCGTGACCAAATGCACCCGCTTGACATGGACGCCCAGCGTCTCCGCCACCTCTTCGCCGCTGCCGATGGCGTTCAACTCCCAGGCGTGGAACATCAAAACGGCCAACGTCAGTAAGGTGATAGGCGTCAGAATCGCCAGCGCGCCCCAGTTGACGCCCCAAAAGCCACCCATGAGCCAGACGGTCAGATTGCGCAGCGCTTCGTTGTTAGAAAAATAACTCAACGCTGACACGCCCGCCCCGAATAAACTGCTGAGCGCCACCCCCGCCAACAGCAGCACGGTGGTGGATCCTTCCCTGAGCTGCGCCACAGCGTATACAAACGCCAAGGAGAGACAACCAAACAGAAAAGCGTTGATTGCGATCAATGTTTGTCCGGATTGCGCGAGCCTCACGCCGAACAAAGAGGTTCCCAGCACGATGGCCAAAGCGGCGCCGAACGCTGCACCGCTGGAGACGCCCAGCGTGTAAGGGCTCGCCAGTGGGTTGCGAAAGATCGCCTGCATTATGACGCCTCCCATCGCCAGCGCCACGCCGGTGATCACAGCCGCCGCAATCCTCGGCAGCCGAATCTGCCAGACAATGTAATGATTGAGTTCATAGTGGCCCGAGGCGTCTGAAAAAACTTGTCGCCAAAGGATGGCGAAAATTTCTGCGAGCGAGATCGAGACGGTGCCCACGGAAATAGCATAGAAAATCGCTGCGCACAACAATAACACCAACACAAGGAGGATAAGCCGTTTGCTGCGGCCAGCGCGTTGATAGGCGGTTCGAAAATTAACGATTGTCGAGGATGTCTGAAGCGTTTCGGTCATAATTGCGTTTTATCAATCTCTAGAGCATACCATTCTGCACCAGGAAGCTTGATGATGTTCAACAAAGTCTCTGGCAAAGATGGTAGCCGCACGTTCTCACCAGACTGCAAGGTCTTGGAGCCTTTGAAAAAGTGCAACTACGGGTAGCGCCTCCAGATTTATTTGCCTGGTCCCATCAAGCTTCCTGGAAGATAGTGCAACGCCTCTCTTACTGCATATTCTTCAGGCTGAAGTGCCAGACGCCTGCAAACGGCGTTTTCAGCCATTCCTCAAAGTACTGACGATGATAGGCGTCCACATCGACGTCGGCGAAGCGATCCGGGTATAGGTACTTCGCAAGCTGCAAGACGCCGATGAAGTTGCGCGCAGCGCCCAGAAAGTCGGTGTGGAAGATATACACATCGCCGGTGTCCACTGCTTGGATTTGGGGCAGCGATGTTGTATTCAGAATGTTGGCCATCACTTCACGGAACTGCGAGTCATCCTCCGCTTTGTAGCCGCCCAACCAGGTGCCATGCAGCGTCACCACCTCTGGGTTCCGCTGAAGTACGTACTCTGGCTCGACCAAAACGGTGGTGCCAGACTGCTCTGGCGGCCAGACGATGTCGGCGGCGGCGTCGATGCCGCCTGCCAGGATGGTGGCGTATCCTTCGCCTGGCCCCATCGAGCCGTCCGCCGAGCGGCTTGGGAAGACGCGATACCCTCCCTGGGAGTTGAGAAAGCCCACGGAGAGCGCAATCACCGTGCGTCGCTCTTCCTCCGTCAAACCGGCCAGCCGCTCTTTGCGTAAGGACTCAAGCGATTCCTGCCAGGCGATGAACTTTTCAGCGCTTTCCTCAACGTCCATGATTTTGGCGATCAAGCGCAGCTCATCTTTCTGCCGGTCAGGGCGGTAGTAGTCGGCGCGAATCACCTGGATGCCTGCAGGCTCCAATTTTTCTTCCAGAATTTCGACGTCGCGGTTCGTGTGTGCAAAAACGATCTCCGGCTGTAGACTTAGGATCAGTTCCAAATTCACCTCGCCCGTCTTCCCTACGTCTGGCAGCCCCGTAAACGGCAAGAACGGATTGTTCTCGATCGTCGTGTCGCCGGTGCCGACGACGCGTTCGTGAGCGCCGAGCAGCGTCAACGCTTCGGAGATCTGGCGATTAAGCGAGACCACGCGGCTGACAGGACGCTTGATGGTGAACTCTCTCCCTGTGGAGTCGACTACCTGAATGACGTCCGCAGCGCCGCTTGCACTTGCTCCCACGCTGGCGGCCGTCGGCGTGGCAATAGGCTCGACGACAGGCGCCACGCAGGCGCTCAAGACCAACAAAGCCCCAAACAGGGTTGCCAAAATTCGTTTCATGGATCCCTCCGAAATTTAGCCAATGGATACAGGTTTCTCTTCTTGTCTATCTCTGAACTCACTCCGCACGAGCGTCTTTGCAGTGAGGAGCAGGCTCATTCAAGAACAGGGTCGAGCGCATCCTCCTGGCGGTGGACGATCAGCCCGGCCAGACCCACCTGAACGTAGGCGTAGTCCTCGCCCATGCGCTGCAACTTTGGTCGAAGCAGCGCAGTGAAGCGTCTGATCTCCTCCGGCGAGGCATGTTCAGGAGCAAGCTTGCGCGCAAGCGTTTCCACAACCTTGGCTCGATGACAAACTATTTCACGCACCACAAAAGCTTCGGCGTTTAGACCGACCTGGTGCATGACGCCTAGAATATAGAGGTACGCCGGGAATGCGTCTTTGGGTGGAAGATTCCAGATTTTTTCCATCAAAGGGCGGTGCGGCGGCGTGTACGGATGCCCTGCCACGATGATCAGGAGCCGGCGGGCAGCCGCCGCCAGACGGCGCAGCGTTGCGGGCAAGTCCAGTTGACGATAGAGCGACCAAGCCGCCAGCACAACATCGTGCTCCGGCAGCGGGGCGCTTTCCATTGCGCCGTGAAGCAATTGGACGTTAGATACGCCTTGCGCTTCGATTTTTTGCGCCAGCACGCGCAACATGTCCGGTGAATCGTCCAGCGCCGTGACCGAGGCCACTTGGGCGGCGAGAGGGAGCGTGAAGCGCCCCGTGCCTGCCCCTACATCCAGCAGCGTGTCGGACGGGCGCAGCCACCGACCGATCATTTCCAGAGTGCGCTTGCAAGAACCTGACGCTTCAATCTGGCGATCATAGTCGTTTGCAATCGACGCCCAGAATCGGCGGTCGATTTCTGGGTCTAGACGCCCTTTGGGATTGTCCGCAATCAAGCGCTCTCTCCAGACTTTGGCAAAATCGACGGATGGCAACGGCTGTATCTGCGCACAGGTGACTTGCGTTTGCTCTTCAGCGACCAGTTCCACGACAGCTCTCCTTCCTCGAATGATTACTGCGCTCGAGCGCCATACTCGACGCACGCCTGCACGAAGCGCTGCGCCATCTTCGGCATGGCGCCGAAGTGTAGATGCACGTAGGAGGCCAGCACGTTTCCCTGGGCGAAGCCCTCTCGTCGCGTCGCCTCTGCATTCCTGGGGCGAATAGCGTAGGCGGCAGGCAGATCGTCCGGCCGCTCGACCCAGTCCGAATAATGGAATTCATGGCCGCGCACCGACTCGCCTGCCTGCAGAAGCAGCGAGTCGCGCACGGCCGTGACTTCGCGGTAGCCCAGGGTCAACCGACCGACCATCACGGCGCGCCCGGGGGCTACGCCGAGCATGGGATGCGTCCTACCTTCCAGGTCGGTGATGCTCTCGGTCAACACCATCAGGCCGCCGCACTCGGCGTAGGTGGGCATGCCGGCGTCGATGGCGCTGCGCAGCGAACGCATCATGCTCCGGTTGGCGGCGAGCCGCCCTGCATACAGCTCCGGATACCCGCCGCCCAAGTAGAGGCCATGCACGCCCTCCGGCAGCGCAGCGTCGTGCAGCGGGCTGAAGAAAACCAACTCGGCGCCGGCCGCGCGCAGATGGTCGAAGTTGTCTTCGTAGTAGAAGCAGAACGCCGCATCCTGCGCCACGGCAATGCGCACCGGTTTGGCAGCCGCGGGAGGCGCCAACGCTTCCGGGATGACCAGCGTCGAGGCGCTGCGAGCAATTTCCCATATTCGGTCAAGGTCGATGTGCTGGCGAACCACTTCCGCCGCGTTGTGCAGAAACGCAGTCGCTGCTTCGAGGCGCTCCACCGCCGTGTGCAGGCCGAGGTGCCGCTCCGGCGTCTTCAGCGCAGGCGTGCGGGGCGCGCAGCCGAGCACCGGCAGCCCGGCGGATTCGACTGCCTGGGTCACCCAAAGCGCATGATTTGCGCTCGCCACGTTGTTGCAGATGACTCCGGCCAACCGGACGTGCGGATCGAACATGCGGCAGCCCAACGCAATTGCGCCGGCGCTGCGCGCCATCTTGCTCACGTCGATCACGAGCACGACCGGCGCGTCGAGCAATTTGGCAACCTCGGCGGTGCTGCCTGCCTCCGAGCGGCCGTCCACACCGTCGAACAGCCCCATCACGCCCTCGACGACGGCGATGTCCGCATCGCTCGCCGCGCGGGCGAAAATGCGCAGCACTTCATTGCGCGGCGTCATCCACGCGTCCAGGTTGCGAGAGATGCGGCCGGCGGCCAGCGTATGATAGCCGGGATCGATGTAATCCGGCCCCACCTTGAAGCCTTGCACATTGTGCGTCTGCGCCAACGCCGCCATCAGGCCGCCGGCGATGGTGCTCTTGCCGCTGCCGCTGTGAGGGGCTGCGATGACCAACCTGGGCGTTGCAAGCATAGTGCGCTCCTCAGTCCAATTTTTGATGGTGGAAGGGTCCTTGCTCGGGAAGCAGCCGACCCAGCATCTCAGTGATGCACAAGGTGACAAAACCACCTGTTCGAGAGCGGCCACTGCACAGAAGCGTCCAACAGCTCGGTGCGCAGCAGCGCCGACAGACGTTGCGCCTGCTCGAACGACGCACGCGCCGCGCACTCGGAGAGAAGCCCCAGCCCGCAACTTGCCGTGATCAGGCTTTGCTGAGCCAGTGCGTTGGGTTCGCTGCTTGCCGTCGCCTCTTGCCAACGGCGAAAGAGCGCTTCTACCGAGACCTCCAGCGGATCGGCCAACGTAGGGATCAGCCCAAACGCCATTCCGCCGCCTTGGGCCAAAAAACGCGGCGCCCCCGGCGTCGCCATGTAAACTTCTAGCTCGCTGTAGGCGTCGAATGAAATGACGTCCGGCGCCGCCTCGAACAGCGCAGACGCTGCGCCGGAGGCGCAACAATGCACGCCAGCGAGCGCGCCGGCCTGACGGATGGCCTCGAGCACGCGGCGCAGATAAACGATCTGCTGCGACGTTGAGAGCGCCGGCGAGAGCGCCGGTTCGTCGACGAAGAGCATCACCGGTCGCCCAAAGCGCGCCAGACGCTCCACCTGCCACACGGCGAGTCGGGCCAGATAGTCGGTCAGGTCGTTCATCAACGCCGAATCGAGCATCAGCGGTTGCGGTCGTTCATCTCCGATGAACAGACAGCGCCCCAACGTCAGCGGGCCGGAAAGTTGCCCTTTCAAGATGCGTGCGTTGTCGAAAAGGCCGGCGGCGCAGCCCTCTTCAAAGGCGAAAAAGCCCGCCGCGCTCGACGCGTCGAAAGCGGCTTCCGCGGTGCGCAGTCGCCTCTGAAAGAGTGCGCTTGACCGAACCTCGATGCGCGCCGCAGATTTGGACTGCAACAGATCGAGCAAGGGCGTCATCATCTGCAAAAGCATGTATTCGCCGGCGTTGCGGCGAGGTAGCTGCGGCCAAAAAGGAATTTCCGGGCAAAGCTCTGCGATGAAGCGCACCGCTTCCTCGGGGTCGGTGTGCGGCAGGCTGCCGATGCCGGTGACGCCCGCCTGGAATTGTGCGATCGCACCCAATCGACTTTGCATAGCCGCAATTGCGCCGAGCGACGGCGAATGATTGCAATCAGAGTTGGACATCTTTTCACCTTATCCGTTTGTGATGCGATGCATCTCTTGTAGCCAGGAGGGATCTCTGTTTAAGATGTAACAGAGACATAGGAACAACTTCTGCATCAGACGGCGATTTCGTTTTTTCATTCCATCTTTTTTACGGACCCACTCAATTGTTGGATACAAAAAATGCGATCCCGTGGACGCACGGGATCGCATCGAAGCAAAAAACCCGCCGAACCGGCGGGTCGAGCGCAAAGTAGTTGCTACAATGCGTTCGCCCTCCTTTGTCCACGAAGGTGGTCACGAACCCGGCCATGCGATCTACATGGCCCGTGTGAAGGCGGGTAATCGGACTTGTCAGGCCGAGAAACTGCGTCGCTCACGCTGACTTACCGTTGCGGGACAGTGCCGGACTGGTCATGACGACTTCACCGGTCTTCCCCCATTGTGCACCACGCATCCGGGCGGCTGGTGCACCTTCACACAATTCAATTGTTCAACAGCAGAATACCAGACGGTTTGCGATCAGGCAAATCAAGAAAATCCATGCTTCTGAGCCGCGTCGCATGCGTCCAGAGCAACGTCGTCCGTGTCGCCCACTGTTTAGGGCCTGGACTCAAGGTCGCCGGTGCAAAATCATCCGGGACGACGGTGCGCCGGACGGCGTCATGGACCGGCGCACCGTCGTCATTCCCCGCTTCAGCCTCTAGAAAGCTTCACCGCAACGCCTCGACGATAATCTGCACGTTGGTGCGGATCATGCCGATGTAATCCTCGGCGCCGGAGCCGGCCGGGCCCAGACCGTGCGTGTAAAGCGGCGGCGCCAGTTTTACGCCCGCTTCCTCGGCGATGCGCGCCATCAAGGCCGGATTGCCCACGTTCTCTACAAAGATGGCGGGCACGCCGGCCGCCCGAATCTCTTCCACCAGCGCCGCGATCTGGCCTGCGCCGGGGTCGGCGGCTTCGGTCGTCGCAGCCCCCAACGCCGATCCCACCACCTCAAAGCCGTAATCGCGGGCAAAGTAGCCAAAGACCTCGTGCGTCGTCACAAGCTTGCGTCGCTCCGCCGGGATTTCGGCGATCAGCGCCCGAATTTCGGCGTCGAGCTGTTGTAACTTTTCGATGTAGGCGGCGGCATTGGCGGCGTAGAAATCGGCGTTGGCGGGATCGGCGGCGACCAACGCATTGCGGATGTTTTCGACCATCACGACGGCATTGCGCGGGGACATCCAGATGTGTGGATCGAATTCGCCGTGCGCGTGGTCATGCGCAGCCGTTTCTTGAGCCGCGTCTTGCATCTTTTCCTCCGCATGCGGGTCCGCCAGGGCGCCGAAGGCCGCCAGCGCAAAAGGCGCCTCCCCCACCGGGATGCGTCGCTCCACCGCCATTTCGATGAGATTGACTTCGATCACGTCGCCGGCGTCCGGATCGCTGATGTAGGCCACGTCGCCGGCCGCAACCATCAGCGGCCGCAGTGCGCCGTGTTCGCCCTGCTGCGGCAGGCTGAAGGGGTTCATGACGTTAAGGCTTTTCAAAAGCTCGCCGCTTTCCCCGTCCATCACATGCAGGACGCCGTCGATGGTCAGCGCCAATATTTCGTGCGGATCATGCTCGCTCCATGTAAAGGCCCACATCGGCGCAGGCAACCGCACCGGCGTCATCGCTCCGACCTCCAGATCAAAGAGCGCGACGCCCTCCCTGCTGAAGTTGCCGACGAGCAGCCCAGAGCGTTCATTGTAGGACAACGTTCCAACGCGGGCATTGTTCGGATTGTCGGTCGGGTTGTCGATCTTGCGGCTGCTCCAGCCGTCGCCGTCGCGTGCAACGATCAATACGCCGTCGGCGCAGCCAAAGGCTACAGCGTCATGGCCGATGCTCGCCTCGCCGTGCAGCCGCGGGCAGTTGTCGAAGACGGCGATCTCCTCGCCGTCTAGAGTGCGCACGCTCACACCCACCGGCAACGTCGCCTCTGGGTCGTTAGGATCGGGCAGCGAAATGAGAACCACATCCCCCAGCGGCACAGCCACGCCGTGATGAGGACGGCCGCTGTCGATCCGCGTGGCCTCGCCGCCGCTGCGCACGATGCTCTCCTCAAAGACCGCCGCTGCGCCGTCACCGTCGTAGAAGATGGCGATCCTGCCGTCATGCGCAACGAAATGGATGGGCCGAGTCCCCTCCAGCGCAAAGTCAAGCAACGCCGGGTCGGTCAAGACAAGATGATCATGATCGTCATGAGGTTCAAAGCGAACGCCGACGTCAATCACGTCGACGCGATTGCCGTCCATCTGCACGGCGTAGGCCAGCGTCCCATCGGCGCCGGCGTAGACGCGCGCCGGGCTGGCCACTTCATAGGTGGCGATCACCTCGCCGCTTTTCACATCGAGCAGATGTACAAGCGCCGCTCGACCATCCGCCACCGCCAGCCGCGCCGGCGCAACGCCCATCGATGCGTCGTGAGTGTGCTCCGCGTGATCGTGTTCATGGTCTGCAGCGTCATGCCCATGTTCGCCGAACAGCAACACATCGACGCCATCGCTCACCGCCACGCGCTTTGCCTGCGACTGCGACGCTGCATACAGGCTTTCCAGCCAGGTTTCAAACTCTAGTCCGTTCTCGAACAGAAGATCCGCCTCGGCCAGAGCAATTGCGTCGCGTGGCGTCGGCTCGTAGACGTGCGGGTCGCCGTCTGGGCCAACGAGCACGGTCAGATCGACGCGATCGCCCGCCACCTGCTGCACCAGGTCGCCGAGCACGCTGTACGTCGCCACGACTTTGAGCGGGCGGGCGTCGTTTTCAGCTTGGGGCTGCGCCGGCGTCCCTGTCGCACACGCCGACAACAACAGACTCAAAATGAGAAAAACACCGATCCATGATGTATGCAAGGTTGACTGTTTCACACGGCTCTCCTTTCTTTGTCAGGAATCGTTCGTTGACACATTGAGATTTTATTTCATTTGATAGGAAAGCGCAAACGGAAATGAGATAATTTCTCAATTAAAATGGCGTTTGTTCACTTTACTCCTCATCATTGACTCACTTTTTAAGGGAGTTAAGCCACGTAATCGCCGGCATTTAAGCATTATGAAATCTCCTATGCGGTCGCACCGCAGGTGCTCGAGGGACGGATTGACTTGCGCTCCCCTTGATTCTGACCGGTCAGCGTGAAATACTAAACTCCTGGTCGGGCGACAACCTGTTGCGGGGAGATGTCGCTTGACCTGTGGATGAAGCGTTTGATGGGCCCATCAAAGCGCCGGTTTGTAAAAATATTGCAAGGAATGGTGAAAATGCAAAGGATTTTTGCGTTTGTGATGGCGGCGTTGCTCCTTGTCGCCGGTTGTCAGGCTGCAACCTCCCCTTCAGCAGAAGCCCCAGGGAGAAGCGCCGTCGAAACGGTGGATTTGAGCGAAATCAAGCGTTACCTGCAGGCCAACGTGCAGGCGCTGGAAGAGGCGGCGTCTGCTCTGGCCGCAGCGAGCGATCGTTACTACGCCCTGGCCTCTGAAGCAAACTTCGACTACGCCGCTCTCTGGCAGCGGCGCAGCGCGGAAGCGGTCGAGGCGTTGATGGCGGCGCGCACGGCGTGGATGACCGCCAGCCCTTTGTACGAGAAAGTGGAGGGCATCGTGGCCGGCACGCCCGCCCTCGCAACCTTTGATGTGATTCTGGACGCCGGCGCCAGCGGTGAGGAGGATCCCGAAAATGCCGCGCCGATTGACCTGACGTTGCCCGATGGCCGCATTTTGCCGCGTCCGGGCAATCTGTTCGGCGTCACCGAGAGCACGCTGTGGGGCACCGATCCGGATTACGTCCTCGCCGACGTCACAGCCGACTGGGATGGCGACGGCGCGCTCGGCTTTGGCGAAGTGGCGCCGGACGCCAATGTGCTCAAGGGCGGCGCGGATGCGCTCTATCAGTACGTTGTCGAACTCTCTCAGGCAGTCGAAGCCTGGGAGCCCACTACAGCGGAAGCCTTCACCGCCCTGATCGTAATGACGCCGACCATGAGCGAATATTTCGCTTCCTGGCGCGACTCGCGCTTCGTGGCGAGAGAAGCGTCGACGCAGCGGGACTTTGTAGCGATTTCGCGGTTGGCCGACATTCAGGATATTCTCGGCGGCCTGGAGGTCGTCTACGCGCAGGTGCGCCCGCTGGCGGAGACTGCCAACCCCGAACAGGCGGCGCAGATTGCCGCCGGCCTGAGCGCGTTGAAATCTTTCGTCGCCGACATCTACGCGCAAGAGCAGGCCGGGCGTCGCTACACGCCCGAAGAGGCGGATATCCTGGGCGCAGAGGCTCAGAATCGAGCGACGGCGATCACCGGTCAGATCAGCCAGATTGCTGCGGAGTTGGGGATTGAACTGGTTGAGTGAAGGATGAACGATGATGCGAACTCTTTGGAGAGCGTCATGGAGGTGGGTGCTGATCGTCGGGCTTCTCTGGACAGGCGTCTCGCCGGCTTCGGCGCAGACGTCCAATGTCGCCGAACAGGTGGAGGCGCTTCGCATCCATCTGTTGACGGCGCAATTGCAGCCTGACGAGGCGACGGCGAATCTTTCTCGCGCCGCCCAAATCTATCAAACAGCGCTGGAGGAGAGCATCGCTGCAGCTGCGCCGGACGTGAACGCCCACATCCTTGGGGCTTTCGACGATGCACGCAAGGCGTTGGAGGCAGGCAACATGGTCGCATACGCTGCGGCGCGTGCACAAATCTGGACCGGTCTGCTTCACGCTGCGTATCGAATGGCGACCGAGGCTGTTGACGCCGGCGACAAAGCAACGGCGCAGCAGTGGCTGCCGGTGCGCGAATTTCGTCACGCCACGCGTTTTTCTCACCCTCGGGCAGACGCCACGCTGGCGATCGTCAGGCTCGGGGAGGGGGGAATGGACGCCGCTTCTGTGCGGCAAGCCGTCGACGCCGACCTGCTCGACGCCTATCAAGCCCGGCTGCGCGAGGCGTTGACCGCACTGACGGCAGCCGAGGCGCAGGCTCACTCCGTGCGCCGAGCGGAGTTGGCGGGGCTGGCCGCCGGTTATTTCGCCATTCTGACGCCGGCGTTCGCCAAAGCGAAAGGCGAAGTCGCAGCAGAGGAGACTGCTGCCCTCTTCGCAAAGTTGCTTGCAGCGGCGCGCAACGGCGAGTCCATCCAAGCCTTTACGCCGCTCGTTGAAAAGGCGCTGGAAAACTTTCAGGCGGCGCCTCTCACTCCTGCCGAGCAAGCGCGTCGCGCGGCGCAGATGGTGCGGTTCCTGGCCTTGGTTCCGGTGGAATACCGTCGCGGCGTCCGCAACGGCGAAGTGACCGTCGATTTGGAGATCCGTGAAGCGATCACCTTTCTTGAGGGTGCACAGGCGGCGTTCAACGACCTCTCCGCCGATCTGGCCGCCCTGAACGCCGACCTGACGATGCAGGCGCACAAGGGCTTCGAGCATCTCCATGCGCAGTTGACGGCGGCGGCGATGCGACAGGCAGTTGCGGAGCCAGACGCCATCCAACAGGCTGTAGACCGACTCGACGCCGACCTGCGCACCTTGCTGCCCCCCGCCTGGCAAAAGCAAGACAGCCAGGCGGATTTCGATATGATTCAGGCGGCGCTCGATCAGATGGAGCGCGCCGTGGCTGCAGGGGACTATCGTGCGGCGGCTTCCGCACACCTGGATGCATACGCACTGCTGGAAAGCGGGCCGGAGGCGCGACTGCTCGCCTTCGCGCCGCAGTACATCATTCCGCTGGAAGATCTCTTCTGGTATGGTCAGGGAGAGCATCCTGGCCTGGCGCATCTGCTCGAGCGACAAGCCTCGCTGCAGGAGATTCGAGCCACGCGCAGTGCGCTGGACGCCCTGCTGGCCGAGGCGCAGGATGCTTTGAGCGGCCAATCGTCTCCTCTCGCCGTTGCGCTGAACGCCTCGATCATCGTCTTTCGGGAAGGGCTAGAGGCAGTTGTGATCCTGGCGGCGCTGATGGCCAGCATGGTGGGACAGCGCCGCATTTATCGGCGTCCGATGGCCTGGGGCGTGGCTGCGGCGCTGGTCGCCTCCGCTCTCACCTGGTGGCTGCTGCAGACGGTGCTCGCCGCCTTCCGCGGCTACGGCGAACGACTGGAAGCGATCGTCTCATTGGTGGCGATCGGCGTCCTGTTGTTAATCACGAACTGGTTCTTCCACCGCGTCTATTGGACGGACTGGATGGCCGATCTGCACGCCCGCAAGAGAAGCCTGCTCGGCGGCGCCGTCGCCGGCCAGTTTCTAGGGTTTTTGACCCTGGGCTTCAGCAGCGTTTATCGAGAGGGCTTTGAGACGGTGCTCTTTCTTCAGGCGCTGGTGTTGGAGGCGGGCGCCTGGACGGTGTTGCAAGGCGTTGCGTTGGGCATGATCGGGGTGCTGGGCGTAGGTTGGTTGACCTTCCGGCTGCAGTCTCGGCTGCCTTACAAGCGGATGCTCGTGGTCACAGGCGTCTTGATCGGCGCTGTGCTGCTGGTGATGGTGGGCAACACGGTGCATGTGATGCAGTTGGTGGGCTGGATGCCTCTCCATCCCATTCAAGGAGTGACGTTGCCTTACTGGAGTGGACTGTGGTTCGGCCTCTATCCCACCTGGGAGGGAGTCGGCCTGCAATTCGCCGCCGCCGCCTTTGTGATCGGCAGCTATTTCCTGGCCGAAGCCGGCCGCAAGCGGGCGGTCGCCGGCGGCAATCCACGCGCCTCCGGCTCTGGCGCACCTCATCAGGCAAGCCGCCCTGTCTCCGGCAACCCGTAAAGGTTGTTGGGGACAGGGGCTCCTTCAATTTAAACCCCGTTCATCTGCGTCTTGGTTATGAGCCTCGGCTTCAAGCTGATAGACTGCCAGGATGCAGTGAAAATTCTGCGGCGCACAGCGTTCAGCATTCACCGATATTAATTGATGCGCTGCGTCTGTGAGAGGAGGCGCTGTGAATCTTCATTCCCTCAACCTCGGACTTCGTTTTTTACTGGAGATAGCCGCTTTGATTTCTTTCGGATTTTGGGGATGGCAGAAGGGGGAAAACTGGGCCAGATTCGTTCTGGCGCCAGGGATTCCCATCATCGCCGCCGCTGTGTGGGCTACTTTTCGGGTTCCAAACGATCCTGGGCCGGCGCCGGTTGCAATCCCCGGCGCCTTGCGGCTTCTGCTCGAATTGGTGTTCTTTGCATTGGCCGTTTGGGCGCTGCATGATCTGAAATTCACGGTTCAGGCCTGGGTTCTTGGCGCGCTGATATGCTTGCATTACGTTCTTTCATACGAGCGCGTTTTGTGGATGGTCAAACGATGATTTCCCAGCTGGGATGAACCGCTCCTGATGCTTCGCAGTAAAAGGATGCAGATCGGGCGGGCCGTCGGCTCCGGAGACGGCGAGCACAGGCCGATCGACGAGGCGCTTGTGCTAAAATAGCAAAGTCACGATAAAATTTGTAGCGTCTAGCGAGTGCTCTCCTGATTTTGAGCTGCGCTCATTTTTCCTTTGGGTGTGACCTTCGTGAGAGGAGTCGAAAAATCGACGCAGGCGCACGAAGCGCGTTTTGCAAGGAGCCGCCGCCATGATCACGCCGGATCGCATTGTCTCGACCACCTGCCCCTACTGTGGAGTGGGCTGCAATCTGCAACTTCATGTCAAGGACGATTTCATCTATCGTATCACCTCGCCGCACGACGCCGTTGTGAACAAGGGCAACCTCTGCGTCAAGGGGCGCTTCGGCTATGATTTCATGTATCACCCCGACCGCGTCACGACGCCGCTCATCCGCAAGACGCCGCAAGCGCCGGGACGACGCACGCAGGCCTTCGACCGCAGCGAGTGGCGCGAGGTGAGCTGGGACGAGGCGCTCGACTACGTCGCCGACCGGCTGGTGGAAATCTATCGCCGCGACGGTTCCAAGGCGATGGCCGTCTACTGTTGCGCCAAGGCCACCAACGAGGACAACTACCTGCTCCAGAAGATGTTCCGCGCCCTCTTCCGCACCAACAACGTCGATCACTGCACCCGGCTCTGCCACGCAGCCAGCGTCGTCGCCTTGCAGATGGCGCTCGGCACCTCCGCCATGAGCAACACCGCCGCCGAAGTCATCGATAGCGATTGCTTCATCGTCACCGGCTCGAACACGACTGAAAATCACCCGATCATTGCGCTGCAGATGAAAGAGGCGGTGCGCAAACATGGCGCTAAGCTGATCGTCATCGACCCGCGTCGGCTGGAACTGTGCGACTACGCTGCGCTCTGGCTGCCGCTCAAACCGGGGACGAACGTGCCGGTCTTTTCGGCGATGGCGCATGTGATCGTCAAGGAGGGGTTGATCAACCGGCAGTTCATCGAGCAGCGCACGACCGGCTTCGAAGAGTACGCCCGCTCGCTGGAGCCATTCACCCCTGAATACGCCGAAAAAATCTCCGGCGTCGATCGCAACCTGATCATCGAGGCGGCGCGCATGTACGCCACGGCGCGCAACGGCGCCATCTACTGGGGCATGGGCATCTCGCAGTTCAGCAACGGCACAGCCAGCGCGCTGGGATTGATCCACCTGGCGCTCCTCACCGGGCACATTGGGCGTCGCGGCACCGGGCTGAACCCGCTGCGCGGACAGAACAACGTCCAGGGCGCGTCCGACGCCGGCGCCATGCCTTTCCACTATCCGGGCTATATGGAGGTGGACAAAGAGGAAAATGCGCGCAAGTGGGAGCAGGCATGGAACATCGAGCCGGGCGGCCTCAGCCGCCAGCGCGGGTTGACCACCACCGAAATTCTCTCTCACGCACATCCCGGCGGCGTGCGCGCCCTCTATATCATGGGCGAAAACCCGATGATGACCGAGCCAAACCTCAATGTCACCCGCAAACACATGGAGCAACTCGAATTTCTGGTGGCGCAGGACATCTTCATCAACGAGTCCGGCGCATTCGCCGACGTCTTCCTGCCGGCGGCTTCCTGGGCGGAGAAGGACGGCACCTTCACCAACACCGACCGACGCGTGCAACGCGTGCGTCGCGCCATCGCCCCACGCGGCCAATCGCGCCCCGACTCTGAGATCATCTGCGACCTGGCGAAACGCATCGAGCGCCGGTTAGGGCGGCCAACGAGCGCGGGTTGGGACTACGCCAGTCCGGAGGAGGTCTTCCGCGAGATGGCCAGCGTCGCCACCATGTTCAAGGGCGTCACCTACGCGCGCATCGAAAACGTGGGGCTGCAGTACCCTGTCCCCGACGAGACGCATCCCGGCACACCTTTTCTCTTCGCCGAAAGTTTCCCCTCCGGCCGCGGGCGCTTCTTCCCGCTGGAATATGTGCCTGTCGCCGAAGAGGCCGATGAGGAATATCCTTTTATCCTGACGACGGGCCGGCTGCTTGAGCACTGGCACGGCGGCACGATGACGCGCCATTCTCAGCTCAACGACCTTTCGCCAACGCCAAAAGTGGAGATCCACGAGATCGACGCCGCGCGGCTGGCCGTCAAGACGGGGGACGCAGTGCGCGTCTCCTCCCGTCGCGGGTCGGTTGTGTTGCGCGTAGAGGTCTCGCCCAAGGCGCGGCCAGGCGTCGTCTTCATCCCCATGCACTTCGCCGAGGCCGCCGCCAACCTGCTGACCATCGATGCGCTCGACCCTCGGGCCAAAATTCCGGAATACAAGGCGTGCGCCGTCAACATCCAAATTGCAGAGCCAGAGAAGGCGATGCAAATCCCCGAGCTTGAGCCGCGCGGACGCTATTGAATCTCAGCGAGCGCCCGAACACTGCGTGCGTCGGCGGCGTTAACTCTCTCTTTACAGGGGCGACGGCCTTTGTAGAACAACCGTTAATCTCTACAGCGTACCCTTCCCTCTAGAGGAGCATTAGAGCAATGTTCAACGGAGGTGAAGGATGCGCGCAATTCGTACGCCAGAAGGTCGGCGGCTGGAGGATTTTCTGGAACGCTGTCGCGCGGCCACGCTGCGACGCGCGTTGAGCGAAGAATGGCTGAACGCGTTGATCCCTGGCATCCGACTTCTCATCGGCTGCAACCAGGGCGACGATATGCACCTTGAGGGGGACGCCGCCACGCACACGGTCATGACCTGCATGGCGTTGCCGATCTTCTCCCGCCGCTATCTCGACCGCGAACCCGATTTCGTCGAACGATTGGCGGCGCTGATCCACGACTGGAAAAAGCCCGCGTGTCGTAGGAATTTCGTACAAAAACCGCCTTTCCCCGATCACGAGGCGGAGGCGGCGGCGGAGATTCCAGCGCTGGCTCGACGCATCGGCCTGAGCGCCTCTGAGACGGAGCGGCTGCACTTTGTCGTCGCCAACCACGGCCTTGCCCATGAGTTTCCCCGCCTCCCCAGCGAGGAGCGCAGACGCCTGGCGACGTCGCCATTCTGGATGTCGCTTGGACTGCTGCAAGCCGCTGATGCGCACAGCTGCTGGTTGCCAGGAGGCGGGCATCTTCCGATCCACTGGGAGCTGCTGGAGTGGGAAGCGCTGAACGCCAGCGGCGAAATAGAAAGCCTCACGGACGATGCACTTTCATTTTCTCGACGACCCACTGCTTTGCCTTTTTCGATCTTCTCATTTGCAGTTGTCTCACCTGCACTGAATCGTGCGCAGCAGTTGTGACAAATTGCACAATTGGGGATCTCAAATTTTGTGCATTTTGTCCGATGCGGTATACTAGTGTCCATACTACAATAAGTGTGAAGTTTACTGGGGAGCAAACTTCGCACACATTCTCACCTCTCCCGGCAACGGGAAACCTCCTTTTTCCTCCGGGCGCCAATCGCCGGGTTCACCCCGGCGATGGCCCCACCACCTCGCAAAGATTGCTTGCGAAGCTCAATCGGATGAAGGAAAAGACTCACCGATTTCTGGGATCGGGGGCAAAGTTTCATCGTATATCCACGACCGGAGAAAGTCTGTAAGATCCTGCTCGCTCACCTCATTGGCGAGAGCGATGAAATCTTCCGTGGATGCAACGCCGTCTTTGAAGCGGGCGTAGTAGGTGCGCAGAAATCGGCGGAACAGTTCATCTCCGATGCGGAGACGCAAGGCGTGCAGCACCCAGGCTCCTCGTTCATAGACGGACATAGAGAAGAGATTCTGCGCATCGACCGTCCCAGGCGCAGGCGTCTTCATCGCCGCCAACATCTCGTAGTAGCGCCGCATTCCGCTTTCCAGGAATGCTCGTCCCAGTTTGCGCTCCAGCCAGAGCCGCTGCAAATAGGTGGCGAACCCTTCGTTGAGCCAGGTTTGGTCCCAACTGGCCAGCGTCACGGCGTTGCCAAACCACTGGTGCGCAAGCTCATGGGCGTTGACGCCTTCCATCACCGTGTCCAGACCGAAGATCGGAAGCGTCTGCGTCTCCAGGGCAAACCCCAGCGGAAAGGGCATGACCGCTGCGCCGTAGGCGTCGAAGGGATATTCGCCGATCAGGTCGCTGTAGAAGGCGATCATCTCGTCGGTGGCGGCGAAAAGCTGCGTCAATCGATCGGCATCTTGGGGCGGAAAATAATGGCGAATTTCCACGCCTGTCGACGTCGCCTTCGTGATGCGCACAAAGTCCCCGATCACCACCGTCGTCAAGTAGCTCGCCATCGGCTGCGCCATCTCCCACGTGTATGTGCGTCGGTCGCCGTGGTCGATCTCCTCCCTTAACACGCCGTTGGCGGCTACGATGTAAGATTCCTCCACAGTGATGCGCAGCGTATACGTTGCCTTATCAATCGGATGATTGTTGACCGGATACCAAGTCATTGCGCCCTGCGGCTCGCTGACCACGAAGATGGCGTCGTTTCGTTGGTTCCAGCCCTGGTCAACGAAGTCCAGGTGCGCATCTCGGATCGGGGCCGGGGTCCCGGCGTACGTCACGACGGTGGTGAACAGGGCGCCCGCCGCCAGCGGCGCAGTTGGAACGATGGTGAGCTCCTGTCCATTGCGTGCGAAGTGAGCAGGCGCTCCATCGACGGTCACCTCTTCAACCGTCAGCCCAAGCAAATCAAGGTTAAAAGAGCGCAAGGGTAGGGTCGCCTCTGCGCGAATCGAGGTTGCGCCCATGATTTCATTGCGCATGACGTCTACGCTCAGTTCGATTGTGTAATGTTGGACGTCGTAGCCGCCGTTGCCGAGCAACGGGAAGACAGGGTCGCCTACGCCAGGGGCTCCCTCGATCCACTCATCGAGAACGGCCGCTGGCGCCGACGGCGCCGGGGCTGCAATCGGTTGGCAAGCGACCAGTGCAATTGTCAGCCAGACCAACCAGATTGGCCTGCGCATAAGCGTCACACTCCCATCGGCTCCAGCACCCAGCGGCGCAGTGCAACCGCTGCGCCCTCTTCGTCGATTGAAGGCGCCACCCAGTCCGCCACGGCCTTGACGCGTTCGTTGGCGTTGCCCATGGCGACGGCGAAACCGGCGACCTTCAGCATGGGAATGTCGTTGTCGCTGTCGCCGATCGCCAGCACGCGCCGTGGGTCAACGCCGAGCAGCTCGCACAGGCGCAGCAACCCGCTGCCTTTGTCCGCGCCGGGCGCAGTGGCCTCGACTAGCCACTCGTGCGTGCGCGTGACGGTCAGCGGCGGGCAAAAGCGCCGTTGATATTCGTGGAGTAAGTCCACTGCTTCGGGCAGGTCATGATTGAAGGCGATCACTTTGATCGGCGGGTGGGCGTCCTCGTCGGCCAACAGCGGCGAAAATTCCTCCACCAGAGCGGTTGGAACCCCTAAGAGGTGATGCAGCAGCGCTTCTTCTTCAGGCGTGGCGCCGGCGGCGTTCTGGTAGATGACGGTGTGGCCGTCCGCCGTATTGAAGTAAAAGGCGGTCGTATAGCGATGGGCGTCGACGAATGCGGCGATCGCGCGCGCCTCTGCGAGCGGCAGCGGCGTTTCGACCAGGATGCGCCCGCTCACCGGATCGCCGATCACCGCACCCTGCGTTGCGATGACCGGATGGGTCAGACGCAAGTCGCCGGGCAGGTGATGGCGAATGTAGTCGAGCGTGCGGCCGGTGCCGATCGTGACCGGCACGCCCGCCGCCTGAACCGCCTCGATGGCGTCGTGCACCGCCTCACTGATGCGCGTGCGTTGATAGGCGTTGAGAATGGTGCCGTCCAGGTCAAGGACAACCAGATCGAATGGACGCATAGGTGCGCAACCCACTTTCAAAGAAACGCCGCCTGCTCGACAGGCGGCGTCTGATCGTTACAACAGAAATGAGATGATGCGATCGCGTCCCTGATAGTCCCGGTGCAGCTCAAGCTGCGTCGCTTGGGGGAGCAGCGTCTCCACCATCTCCAACAGGAGCGCCCCCTGGTTGTGGCCGATCTCCAGCACAATCAACGCGCCGGGGGTGCAGCGGCCAGGCAACTGCGGCAGCAAACGGGCGATCACGGCCACCCCCTGCGGTCCGCCGAGCAGGGCCTGCGCCGGCTCATAGTCACGCACATCCGGCTCCAGGGTCCAGTAGTCATCTTCGGCCACGTAGGGCAGATTGGCGACTACGATGTCGGCGCGCTCGGGCAACGCCGTCAGCAGGTCGCTCTGCAGCAGTTGAATGCGTTCATTCAGGGCGTAGGTTTCTACGTTCCGGCGCGCTACGGCCAGTGCGTCTTCGCTGAGGTCAAGCGCATAGATGCGGACATTCTCTGCGTTCATTGCAACCGCCACGGAGATGGCGCCGCTGCCGGCGCCGACATCCGCCACAATCACCTCCTGCGGCGCGCGGATAGCTGCTTCGGTCAACACCTGATCGACCAGCATCTCCGTCTCGGGGCGCGGAATTAACACGCGCCGATCCACATATAGGTCGATGCCATAAAATTCTTTGCGATGGGTAAGATAAGCGACGGGTTCATGCATCACGCGGCGCACGATCAGCTCGGTGTAGGCCTCCGCCTGCTGAGGTGAGAGCGTTTGCTCGTGGTGGGCGAACAGCCAGCTCCGGTCGACGCCGAGCACGTGCGCCAGGATGACCTGCGCATCCAGGCGCGCGGTGGAGATATTCGCTTCCTCCAGACGTTGGGTGGCGGCGTTGATCGCTTGCCCGACGGTCACGTCGTCGGATAGCCTCCAGATCACCTCCTGCCACACCTGGGCGTCCTCAGACGGCGCAGCGTCTTGCATGTGTGCGCCGCCGTTGCGATAAAAGGTTGCAGATACGAGCTCCTGTGGCTGGTCTCCATTCGGGCCGGCCGCCACTCGCCATCGAGCGCGTCGATTCCGGCGTTCGCCCTTCCTTGGTCGAACTTCCAACGGTAAGATAGCCAAACAATGCCTCCTGGGATGAACTGTGTTTCGTTGCGTTCTCGATAAAAATCCGACGTTCTGCTGAACAAAACGCCAATGATTGTATCAGAAAAGCGTTGCTTTGCAACTGATTTTGTACTGACAATTTTGCGACGCATAGACAGTCTACTTCTGTACGCTGGACGACGCTGCGGGCGACGATTCTTCATCAAATCGTTTACGCCAACTCTGCGCTCATGGCTTCGAGGCGCTGCGCCTGGTCGGCGGCCGCCAGCTCTTCGATGAACTCGTCGATGGCGCCGTCCAGCACGGCGTCGAGCTGATAGACCGTCTTGTTGATGCGGTGGTCGGTGACGCGATTCTGCGGAAAGTTATAGGTGCGTATCTTTTCGCTGCGGTCGCCGGAGCCGATCTGGCTGCGCCGCGCTGCGCCGAGCTCTTCCATTCGCTTCTGCTCTTCCATCTCGTACAAGCGGGTGCGCAAAATGCGCATCGCTTTCAACTTGTTTTGCAGCTGGCTCTTTTCATCCTGGCACGAGATGACGATGCCGGTCGGGAGGTGCGTGATGCGCACCGCCGAGTCGGTGGTGTTGACGCTCTGGCCGCCGGGGCCGCTGCTGCGGAAGATGTCGATGCGAATGTCGTTCTCGTTGATCACGACGTCGATCTCGTCCGCCTCCGGCAGCACCGCCACGGTCGCTGCGCTGGTGTGGATGCGGCCGGCGCTCTCCGTCACCGGCACGCGCTGCACGCGGTGCACGCCGGATTCGTACTTGAGTTTGCTGTAGGCGCCTTTGCCTTTGATGGCGAAGATCACCTCTTTGACGCCGCCCAGGCCGGTCTCGTTGATGCTGAGCAGCTCCACTTTGTAGCGATGCGCTTCGGCCCAGCGCGTGTACATGCGATAGAGTTCTGCGGCGAAAAGGCTCGCTTCTTCCCCGCCGGTGCCTGCGCGAATTTCGACGATGACATTCTTCTCGTCCTTGGGGTCCTTGGGGAGCAGCAGGGTTTTCATCTGTCTTTCGAGCGCCTCTAACTCTTCTTCGAGCGTCTCGATTTCACTCTCCGCCAGCTCGCGCATCTCCTCGTCGGCGTCGTGAAGCAGGGAGCGATTCTCTTCGATCTGCTTCTGCACGCGCTCATAGCGTCGGTAGGTCTGGGCAAGCTCCTCGATCTCCTGTCGCTCGCGGTCGAGCTCGCTCAGCCGCGCAAAGTCGGCCGCCACGGCGGGATCGGCCATCAGCGCAGTTAATTCATCATATCGATCGGCGATTCTGGCGACGCGATCGAGAATCATGGACATAAAACACCTTTAATCTGTAAAGATGGGCAGATGACCGAGCGCAATCACGTGGTTCCAGTCGTCCGCTTTCCCTTCTGTGAAGACCGCCATCTCGGCGACGACGGTGGCGTTGGCTTGCGCCATCAATTGACGCAGGCCGCGCAGGGTGCTGCCGGTGCTGATCACGTCGTCGACCAGCGCCACGCGCTTTCTCTGCAACAAGGGCACATCCTTGCCGTCTACATAGAGCGTCTGCGGTGCGCCGGTGGTGATGCTGAGCACCTCGGTTTCCAGGCAGTTGACCATGTAGGGCTTGCGCGCCTTGCGCACGACGACATAGGGCAGCTTGCTGCGCGCCGACAGCGCATGCGCCAGCGGGATTGCCTTGACTTCTGGAACGACCAGCACATCGGTTTCCGCCGGCAAGCGAGTGCAGAGCGCCGTCGCCGCCGTCTCCACCACCTCGGTGTCGCCCAGCATGTTGAAAATCGCGATCTTCACCCCCGGCGCCACCTGAAAGATGGGGAGATGACGCTCAACGCCGCCGATTTGAACCGTGTACATGCGCCCGTCGTAGCTCATGACCTTTCCTTCCGTGTACAAATCTTTGAATTACATGCAGCCTGTTATTGTAACACAATTCGTGGAGACGCCCCGAATTTTTCGGGAAGAAACAGCGGTCAAACATGTTTGAAGTCATGCGACGCGTCCGGTAGAATGCATTTGCTGCGGCGTGCATGCGCAAGGAGTGTGCGGCGATGACTCCATCTTCCACCCCACCGATCGATCCATATGCAGTGCTTGGCGTGTCGGACACGGCGTCCGACGAAGAGATTCGACGACGCTATCGTTTTCTGGCGCTGGCTTTTCATCCTGACCGCTATCAGCGCAATCCAGAGCACTACGCATTGGCCGAACAGCACATTAAGCGTCTCAACGAAGCCTATCGCGTGCTTTCCGACCCGAATTTGCGCGCGGCGTTCGACGGCGCCCAGCGACTTTCGGCAAGATATGGACGACCCTCGGCGTCGCTTTATTCACACACATTTCAGGAGATGGCGCAGGCGACGCGGCGAGTTCAACAGCTTGAACAAGAGCTGGCCTCCCTGCGTGCGAAGCTGGCGCAGAGCGACCTCGCCGCTGAAACGCTTCAAGCAAAGGTGGCGGAGATGGAAAAAGTGCACGCGGAAGAGCGCAGTCGCTTCAACGCCGAACAAAATCGGTTGCGCCAGCAGCTCGAGGAGAGGATGCGTGAATACGCTGAAACTGAACGCACATTGCGCAATCAAATGGAGCGAGCGGAGCGAAAGATCGAGCGGCTCAGTCAGGAAATCGAGCGCAAAAATGCGTTGATCGAGCAGCTGAAACACGCCAAAGCGGAATGGGAGACCACCGGTCAGCGTCGCGTCGAGCAGCTTACGCATCGCCTTGAACGGCTGCGCGCGGAACTAGAAGAAGGCGAGCGACGATTGCGCGAGGAAGTCGCCCAGAGAGAGAAACTTCAACAAATAATGCAACAGGAGCGACGCAACACCCAACACGCCGCCCAACTCTACTCCAGCGCCCTTACCTTCAGCGAAACTGAGGCGGCCCGCCTGCAGATCGAACTGGAATCACTGCAGGCGAGTCAACGGCGCAGCGGCGCCCTGATCCGCCTCTGGCAGATCGCCGCCGTGGTCGGCGTCGTCAACACGGTGATTCTGCTGACGCTCGCATGGTATTGGCTGCGCCACGGCTAACCTTTACACCGGCGCGCCTTCACGCGTCTCCAAGGCTTGAATGAAATTGCAGCTGAACGAAACCATCTCCTCCAGAAGCTCTGGGCTGATCGTGTAAATCGTGTCGGAAGGCCGGTGAAAGTGCGGCCTCTCGACCTGCGCCGTGAACGCCAACGCCGGAACGCCGCGCTGAACGAAGACCATGTGGCAACTCTGCGGCCACGGCTCCGCCCAGAGCACTTCAGGAAACCGTCTCATCACCTGCTCGACGACGCGCTGCAGGTCGTCCGTCAGGTGAAAGCCGGCGACTGTGTTGGGCCCTGCGCACAGCCCCACCCCGTCGAAATGAAGCGCTGCCGCAATTTGTTCAAAAGGCTCGCGGCGACGACGCACATACTCTTCATGTCCGGGCGGCAAGTACTCTTCATTGGTGAAGGCGACGAATTCTAGCGAATAGAGCCGTTCCCGACGGCAGAGCTGCTCGGCCAACGTCAACAGCACGGCGACGCCGCCGGCGTCGTCGCCTGCGCCGGGCGTGTCTACTTTGGTGTCATAGTGCGCTGAGATGACAATCTGTCGCCGCGAGGCGCCGGGCAACCGCCCGATGACGTTCGCCGTGACGCCCTCCGTTCTGCGCGCGTCGATGCGCACGCGCGCCATCTCGCCCGCCCGTTCGATCAACAAGGCGCCGATTTCGGCGGAAACGGTCGCAGAGGGCGCCAGAAAGTCCGGATCTTCGATCAACCGTTCGACTTCCCCTGGGTAGGCGTACACGGTGAGCACGGCGGCCGGGCGCTTCTGCTCCAGCAATTCAACGAGGCGCGCTTCGTCCTCGCTCTTGTAAGGCCAGGCTTTGGGCGCCAACGGGCTGCGCATCCACTCTCCATGCAACACGGCCAGCTTGCCTTCCAGATCAGCCGTCTCCAGTTCGGCGAGGGAGGCGAGGGGCGCAATCGGCGCCGCCACCAGGCAGGAAGGCGAAAAAGGATTGGCTGCAATCGGCAGAGCGGCGTCCTCCAGGCAAAGCCAGGCGCCTAGCTCCTCCCAAACGGGACATGCAAATTCCTGCACCTCCACCGCCATGCCGCAGCTGCGAAACACGGATTCGATATAAGCGGCCGCTGCACGGTTGCCGACCGAACCTCCAGGTCGCGGCCCGATCTCCTTGCACAAGGTTCTAAGATGGCGAATGGTTCTCCCTGGCACAATAGCATCCATAACCTTTCGATTGAAGTCTTATCGCCGACATAGCTCTTATCCAATGCATAGATTTCATTTTCATTTTAGTATGGAGACATTCCGACGGAATCCTGAGGAGGTTCTGCAAAGTTCTGCTTTGCAGAATGAAGGAGGGACAACCCGCGTTAAACTCGACGGCAACGGCAGTTGGTGGATGGCGAGGCGGAGCGATTGCTGCAAAACGTCGATTCAGCCCACGGCCGATTCTGGCCGTCGCTTCCCTCGCGCGCCGCCTGTTCCGGTGAATTCATCGGCTCTGGATGGCCGACTTTGGGGGGTCCCCTTCCAGGAAGCTTCAAGCTCCCTGGAAGGGGACGCAGACGGCGGTTCAGTTGCCTTTGAGGATAGCGTCGATCTGCGCCATCACATCGTCGGTCAACTTGGGAACAACTTCGAGCGCCTTCATGTTTTCGTGCACCTGCGAGACGCGGCTGGCGCCGGTGATGACCGTGCTCACATGGGGGTTCTTGACGCACCAGGCGATGGCGAGCTGCGACATCGTGCAGCCAAGATCATTGGCGATCGGCTGCAGCGCGCGCACGATCGCCAACCGCTTGGGATCGGTCAGCATTGCTTTTAGCCATTCATAGCCGGGCAGATTGGCGCGGCTGTCCGCCGGAATGCCATCGTTGTACTTGCCGGTGAGCAGGCCGGAGGCAAGCGGGCTCCACGTGGTCAGCCCCAGCCCGATGTCTTCGTAGAGGCGGGCGTACTCTTTCTCCACGCGATCGCGGTGCAGCATGTTGTACTGCGGCTGCTCCATCTGCGGCTTGTGCAGATGATGGCGCTCCGCAATCTCCCAGGCCGCTCGAATCTCATCGGCGCTCCACTCCGAGGTGCCCCAGTAGATTGCCTTGCCTTGACGGATGATGTCGTCCATCGCGAAAACCGTTTCCTCGATCGGCGTGTTGGGATCGGGGCGGTGACAGAAGATCAGATCGACGTAATCCAGGCCAAAACGCTTCAACGAGCCGTCGATGGCCTGCATCAAATACTTGCGGTTGAGCGTGTTGCGCTCGTTTGGACCATCGTGCAGGCCCCAGTAGAACTTGGTGGAAACGATGTAGCTGGAGCGACGCCAACCTGCGCGGCGCAAAATTTCTCCCATGATCACTTCAGCCTGTCCGCCGGCGTAAGCCTCTGCATTGTCGAAGAAGTTCACCCCTGCGTCATAGGCGGCGACCATGCAGTCGTAGGCGGCGTCGACGTCCATCTGCGTGCCAAACGAAACCCAAGCGCCGAACGACAGTTCGCTGACTTTCAAGCCGGCTTTGCCGAGACGACGGTAATTCATAGCCTGTTCCCTTTCTTCAGCTGAATCTTTGCGGGACAATTAAATCGTTTTACACAACATAGTATATCATGGGAGCATCGAAATGCACGTCTTGAGCCGTTTGTGTTTCAAATATTTATATTGCCTTAACCAAAGTGGGGCGCCGCGCGGCGCCCCACTTTGGTTGCTGATTTATAGAGAGCGGTGGAAAGTTCAACCGCTCTGCAAGCTTCACCGCTGCGTAATCGGCAGATAGAGCCGGTGTTCTGCATCCATACCTTCTTCCATCGCCATACAGGCCTCCACGTCCTGGACGCCGGCGACAGTCACGCAGCGGTGAGAGGTGCGCACCAGCACCGAGCCTTGTGCGCTCCAGCGATTGCCGCGGATGTCCGTTCCATAGGCTGTTACGACGTTGCGTGTGCGTTGGGTGATCGTCATCGAGCACTTGTACACCCAGCTCTCGCCCGGATCAAGGACGGCGTTGCCGTTGTCGCCGATCGGGTGGCCGAGCGTGCACGTCGGTTGATTGTCGATGACCTCGATGTTGGCCAACGGCGTGTCGCCCACGTTCTTGACGCGGATGGTAAAGTTCACCACCTCGCCCGGCGGCACGACGGTTTTGTTGGCCTTCTTTGTCACGCTGAGGCCGGGGCGGATCAGGTCGATGAAGACGCTGTCCTCCGCCCGCAGCGTCCTGCCACGCGGATCGCGCGCCGTCACCTTGCCGACGTTCGTGACGTCCCTGCACACGCCGGGCATGATGCAGGCGGCGCCGAGCTCTTCGGCGTAGCCGCTGGGCGTGACGTTTTCACCCTGGCAGAAGGTGACGCTGCAGGTGTAGACCCACTCCTCGCCTGGATCGAGCCTGCCGTTGCCGTTGTCGCCGACCGGCCTGGAGAGCCTGCATTCCGGCATGCTGTCGGTGACTCTCACCTGGCTGAGCGGGGTGTTGCCCCAGTTGCGCACGCGCAGGGTGAAGCGAACCGTCTCGCCTGGGTAGATCACCGTTTTATCCGCTTCCTTGACCAACTCCAGGGCCGGTCGAATCACCTCCACGGCGGCGCTGTCTTCGTCCGTCCAGAGGTTGCCCAGCGGATCGCGGCCGGAGGCGCGCGCCACATTGGTCACGCTGGCGTTCGGCGCCATCGAGCACGCATAGCTCCACACTTCGGCCGGGTCGAGGACGCCGTCGCCGTCATCCCCGGTCGGCCCGGAAAGGACGCATTGCGGCAGCGAATCCTCCACCGTCACGTCGGTCAACGCTACGTCGCCTGTGTTTTTCACGTTGACGGTGAAGTTGACGACTTCGCCCGGCGCAATTTCGCTTTTGTCCACATGCTTCGTGACTTCGATGCCGGGATGGATCAGGTCGACAAAGACGGAGGCGCTGTCGCTCACCTGCCGGCCGGCGCCGTCCCTGGCGGTGACGTGCGCTTCGTTGGTCACGTCGCCGCACAACGGCGGAGGCGTCGGGTCTTCAGGGCAGAGATGCCCTTTCGCCACATGACCGGCGATGCTCAGGGTGTGGGTGCCGCCCAGCCGCTGCCAGTTGGAGACGCCGGTGGCGCTGATGTACTTGCGCAGCACGCCTTCCTGCGTCACGACGAAGACGCTGCGCTGCCCTGGGTCGAAGCGTCCGAGATTGCGGAACGAGTTCGCCACGCGGTAGAAGTCATAGCCGATGTAAGCCGCCATCGAAGAGCGATTGACGACGGTCAGCTCGAACCACTGGTTTCGTGGGCTCCAACAGCTGCCGAAGGAGGGTTCCTTTAACATCGGCGCTTTGCAGGCCGGCGCAACCTCATCGATCGCCGTCTCTAGATTCCAGCTCATCATTTCATCGCCCGCCATCGCCGCACCCAGGGGAATGCCGCTGGCGGCGGCGTGCGTCTCTCCTGGACAGACGGTGAGGACGCATGTGTACGTCCACTCTTCGCCGACGGCCAGCCGTCCATCGCCGTCATCGCCTGTCGGGCCGCTGAGCGCGCATTGCGGCAGGGAATCCGTCACCTGGACGTCCATCAGCGGCGTGTTGCCGACGTTGCGCACCTTGATGGTGAAATTCACCGTGTCGCCGGGATAGATGAACTCGCGATCGGCGAGCTTGACGATCTCAATGTCCGGAGCGCGCACCGCCACCTTGACGCGATCTTCTGCACGCCAGGGGGAGCCGAGCACGTCGTAACCCGTAGCTGCGGCGACGTTGACCGTGTCTGCTGTGATTGCCACGGCGCACGCATATGTCCAGACCTCGTCAGGAGCCAGCACGCCGTCGCCGTCGTCGCCCTCAGGCCCGGACAACGTGCATCCCTCCAGGCCGTCCTCCACGACCACGTTGAAGAGCGGCGCGTCGCCCGTGTTGCGCACGACGATCTGGTAGTGCACCGTTTCGCCGGGATCGACCAGCATGGGATCGGCGCTTTTGGTCAGCGCGATGCGGGGTGCAATGACGTCCACCGTGACGCTGTCGCTGGCCCAAACCGTTTCTCCCCACGGCGCTTCGGCCAGGGCGGTCGCCACGTTGGTGGTGTCTTGCGAGAGGACGTTTGTGCAGAGGAATCGCCACTGCTCGCCGACATCCAGTAGATTATTCTGATCGAGATCGCCGACGTTGAAGGCGCCGTTCAGCGCCGGCGTCACCGTGCATCGGCCATCCTCGACGCGCACGTTCTGGAGTGGGACCTGCCCGGCGTTGCTGACCAGGAACGTGTAGGTGACGACCTCGTTGGCATAGATGATCTCGGCGCTGGCCTGTTTCTCCAGCCCAATGGCGGGTCGGCCAGGCGCATTGACGAAGGTGCAGGTGATGTCCTCGTTGGGGTCCAGGTCAATAGACGCGCTCCCTGCGATCGGATCGACGCTGGTTCCGCCGTCCGGGTCGTTGCAGACGATTGACGCCACATGCCAGAGTGGTTTTACGCTCTCGAAGACGTTGTAGACGCCCGGAGCCACATTCTCGAAGACCTGCTGTCCTCCTGCGGCGGGCAAGGTGAAGGCGCCCAACCCGCTGTTAAACTCCCATGGCGAATCCGCCGCGCCGTTGACCTGCTTCACGATGGTGATGCGACCTGCATTGGCGACGTTGGCGAAGGTGCAGACCACCGTCTCGCCGGGATCGAGATCGATCGTCGCCGCGCCGCTCGCCAGATCGACAGTGGTTCCTGCGTCCGGATCGTTGCAGCTCAGGGCCGCCAACCCCCAGTTCGGGACGGCGGGCTCGGCGACGATGTAAGCGCCGGGCGTCAGCTGCGTGAACTCGCGCTGCCCGCCACCCGCCGGCAGGGTGAAGTCGCCCAACTGCGCGCTGGTGAAGAGCCAGTCGGCGACGGCGGGGCCATTCACCTGCTTGACGATGCGGATGGCGCCGCGTCGGATGTTGGTGAAGGTGCAGACGATGTCGTCTCCTACATTGACGGTCACCTCGCCTGTGGGGGCAGGCGTCCACGTGGCGCCGCTGTTGCGGTTGGTGCAGCTCAACGTGCGCACGTAATCATCCAGGTCCGTCTGCGTTCCACCGCCCTCGCCGACGGTGTGCACGCCGGCGGTCACCGTCTGTCTGCCGGTCGTGCCGCCGTTCTGCACGTCGGCCGCCAAGACGACTGAATCGATGGCCAGGTTGAAGAAGCCGCTGTCGTTGGCGGGAATCACCACCTTGCGCACTTCAAGCTGACCGGTGGCCGGCGCTGCGGAGGCGTTGCCGAGCAGCACCGGTTCATTACAGGTCGGGCCTGCGATGGCGGCGACGGCGCCGAGCGGTGAATTCGCTCCGATGACGACGCCGGCCGAAGCGGCGCCGGTGGGATAGGGTTGCAGCAGCGCCAACGTGAAGCTCGCTCCCTGGATCGGGTTGACGCCGCCGGGCGTCTGCCATTGGACGCCGCGCAGGCCGGTCACCGGGTCTTGGACGAGGCTCCATCCCGGCGTGGTGGCGTTTGCATCGATCTGAGCGGCGTCGATGCAGGCAGGCAACGCCAGCGTCCACGCCTGCACGTTCTGGCTGTTGAAGTATTGGTAGACGTTGTACGTCCAGCGCAGCTCATCGGCGCTTTTCTCCAGGAATTCGACGCCGTAAAAATCGTTTGTCGTCGGATATAGCTCGGCATAGAGCGGCGCTTGGGTGACGGAGAAGGGCTTGCAAGCGACGGCGCCGCCCGGATCGGTGTTGAGCCAACCCGGCTGGAGCGTCTCGCACAGCAGGAAGTCGCCCGCCTGGTTTGGGGCCAGCGTGGCGCGGCCGTTGGGATCGGTCACCTGGCAAAAGCCGACCGTCTCCCCCTCGCTGTTGCGGACGCACAGCTCCCAGCCGTAGAGGCCAGGCTCGCCGGGGTCGCGCTGTCCGTTGCCGTTGAGATCGTGGTACTTGAGGGCGTGCACCGTCGCCGTGTCGGGCGCAAGCACATCGACGCGCGCGACGTCGACGTCGGTGTATTCATTGCCGTCATACGTTGCGACCACTGTAGCCACGTTGTCAAAGTCCTGTTGCACGCCGTAGGCTGTGCACAGGTAGGTCTCCACCGCGCCGCTCTTCAGGCCGGTGAGCGTGCGCTCGCAGTCCGGCGTCAAGGGGTCGAGCACCAGCGCCGCATCGAAACCGATGTTGCCCGTGTTGGTGACGGTGATGGTGAAGTCGGCGATGTCGTCGATCGGCACCGTTTGGTAGTCCGGTGATTTTTCGATGGCGATCGACGGCTCCGGTGTGACGAACTCGGCGAAGATGCAGGCGTCGTTGCGCATCAGCTCGCCGGTGATGAAATAGTCCACGATGTCCGGCGAGTATTGGCAAGCGTCCATCGTGCCCGGGACAAAGCCGACGATGTTCAGCGTGTAGGTCACGCCGTCGATGACGATGGTTTGGGGCGGCGTGTTGTTGAAAAAGTCAACGCGATCGTCGCACAGATCTTCATTGGTGGAGCCGTAGGGACAAAAGCCATCGTTGAGCGTTTCATCGAGGCGCATCGTGTAGGAAAATTGTGCGCTGAAAGGTGGATTGGCGCTTTCGATAGTGATCGTGAGATCGACGAGCTGCATCGGCGTCAACGGCGTGACGATATTGGCGTTATAGTGGGTGAACTGCCCTAACAAGAAGGGAACGCCGGGTGTAAAGGGCGCGCTGTTGGCGCCGTCAAAGCCGAAGCCGCTGCGGAAAATCAGCTCCCCGCAGTCCGGGGCGCCGAGCGGCTGTCCGTAGCGCACCACGTTTTCGTTCGTTGGATCTTGCGGTGAATTGTTGATATGTTGACAGGTGACGGGAGTTTCTCCCAGATCATTGCGTGGGTTGCTCCACACTCCGTCCACGTTTCCATCGGGATCGCTCTGCGCCCATGCGGTGGCGGGAGGAGGAATGAAAAGCCAACCAATCGCCAGGATGGCTGCGGCGAGCGCCACGCCAACGGCCTGGCCGCGCCGATTTTTCCAAGAATTTATGTTCATACTTCTTCCTCCCTGGAGGGATGATTCAAAATGGCCTTGTCTCTGCGAAAAAATCTTCTACGCTGCGCCACTGCCATCTTATGACTTCTTTGCTGAATCCATCATCGGGCAATTGTTTCAAGCCCTGTTCGAGCGGATGACGGCTTTTCCAGTCGTTTCCGTCGCCATTGTGCTAGAATGAATCAAACTTTCGATCCGCATCAGGGAGGAACGAGGCACCTATGGCGCATGTCGTAGTCACCGGCGCGGCCGGGTTTGTAGGCTCTCATCTTTGCGAACGCTTGCTGGCCGAAGGCGACACCGTGGTCGGCGTCGACGCGTTTATCCCGTACTATCCGCGCGCTGTGAAAGAACGCAATTTGGCGGGTTTGCTTAAGACGCCCGGCTTTACTTTTTATGAAGCCGATCTGCGCAGTGCGGGGCTCGAGCCGCTTCTGGAAGGCGCAGACATCGTTTTTCACACAGCGGCCATGGCCGGCCTCCTGAAGAGCTGGCGACAGTTCAACGAATACATGACCTGCAACGTGCTGGCGACGCAGCGTCTGTTGGAGGCGGCGGTGAACGTCGGCGTGCGCCATTTTCTTCACTGCTCCACTTCCTCGGTGTATGGCCGTTTCGCCACCGGCGACGAAAATGCGCCGCTGGCGCCCGTCTCGCCCTATGGCGTCACCAAGCTGGCGGCGGAGCATCTCTGCCGCGCCTACGGCGAGAAAGACGGCCTGCGCTTCACGATCCTGCGCCTCTTTTCCGTCTACGGCCCGCGTCAACGGCCGGACATGGGATACCACATCTTTATTCGCAAGCTGCTGGCCGGCGAAACCATCGTCGTCGACGGCGACGGAACCGACAGCCGCAGCAACACTTACATCGCCGACTGCATCGAGGGCCTGCTTTTGGCCGCGCGCCAGCCGGAAAAGAGCGCCGGGGAGACCTTCAACATCGGCGGCGGCGAGGAGGTGAATGTGTTGCAAGTGTTGGCCATGTTGGAGGAGCTGTCCGGACGCAAAGCGCGCATCGAACATGGCCCGCCGCGACCGGGCGACCAACGGCGCACGGCGGCCGACATCACGAAAGCGCGCACATTGCTCGGCTACAACCCCAAAACGCGCATCATAGATGGATTGGCGGCGCAGCTGGCCTGGCAGCGCGAACAACTCTCGATGCTATAAAATAAAGAGTCAACCCTTCTCTGCGCTTTGCCATTCATCGGAGGAAAACACGGATGACGCAACAGGATGAGCGCACGAGCTTATGGAGCCTTCTCGGCGACCTGCCTCCGCGCGACCGCCCGATTGCCGCTCGCCTTGTCTGGCGTCGCGATGGCGGCGCCTATTGGCTGGAGCGCCTGACGCTCGATCTGAACGGCCAGGAGCCGGTCCCCGCCTACTTCGCCCACCCGAAAGGGGACGGGCCTTTCCCCGCCGTGCTCTACAATCATGCGCACGGCGGCGAATATGAGATCGGCAAAGAAGAGCTGGTGGCAGGCCGCGCCGCCCTGCAAAAACCACCCTACGTCGAGGCGTTGACGAGGCAAGGCTACGCCGTTTTGTGCATCGACCACTGGCTCTTTGGCGAACGCCGCGGCCGCAGCGAAAGCGAGCTCTTTAAGCTGATGCTTTGGCGCGGGCAGGTGCTGTGGGGCATGATGGTCTACGATAGCATCCGCGCCCTCGACTATCTCTGTGCGCGGCCTGAGGTGGACGCCGGCCGCATCGCCACGCTCGGCCTTTCCATGGGCAGCACGATGGCGTGGTGGGTGGCGGCGCTCGACGAGCGCATCAAAGTCTGCGTCGATCTCTGTTGCCTGACCGACTTCGACGCGTTGATTGAAAGCCGCGGCCTGGACGGGCACGGCATCTATTACTATGTGCCTTCCTTGCTCAAGCACTTTACGACCGCACAGATCAATGCGTTGATCGCCCCGCGTCCACATCTGGCGCTGGCGGGAGACCTCGACCCTCTCACCCCGCGCGCCGGCCTCGATCGCATCGACGCCGAGTTGCGACGCGCCTATGCCGAAGCCGGCGCACCCAAAGCCTGGTCGATGGTGCGCTATCCCATTGGACATTACGAGACGGCGGAGATGCGCGCCGAAGTGCTTGCGTTTTTGAGCCAATGGCTGTAGCTGCGACGCAATCGGAATCCGCTCTGAACATCAAACGACCATGATGGATGAGCGTTTGGAAAAGATTGTTGTCGCAACATTTCTGAAAGCGGCGGCTCCATCGCTCCGTTTCGCCACAAAACCAATTTCACAATAGAGTAAAGGAGGGCATATGCGCCTCGGTTTGATGGTGGGCTATTCCGGCTCGACGATTGCGCTGCCGATGGAGATGATCAAGGAGGCCGACCGCCTTGGCTATTACGCGGTTTGGACAGCCGAGGCCTACGGTTCAGACGCTGTGACGCCGCTGGCGTGGATCGGCGCGCAGACGCAGCGCATCAAACTGGGCACCGCCATCATGCAGATGCCGGCGCGCACGCCCGCCATGACCGCCATGACCGCCATGACGCTCGACCAACTCTCCGGCGGGCGCATGTTGCTGGGGTTGGGGCTTTCCGGGCCGCAGGTGGTGGAGGGCTGGCATGGCGTCCCCTACGGCAAGCCGCTGGGACGAACTCGAGAGTACGTCAGCATCCTCCGCGCCATTTTCGCCCGCGAGGCTCCGCTTGTCCATGAGGGCGAGCATTATCAGATTCCCTACCGCGGCCCCGACGCCACCGGCCTCGGCAAGCCGCTCAAAAGCATCCTGCATGGCCGTCGCGACCTGCCGATCTATCTGGCGGCGATTGGACCCAAAAACGTCGAGCTGGCCGCCGAAATCGCCGACGGTTGGCTGCCGATCTTCTTTTCACCGGCGCACTACGCCGCCACCTACGCGGCTCAGGTCGAAGCAGGCTTTGCCAAAGCCGGCGCCGTCAAGAACCTGGACAATTTCGACATCGCCCCCTCCGTCCCTGTTGCGCTCGGCGAGGATGTAGATGCATGCCGCGCCAGCGTCAAACCTTTTCTGGCGCTTTACATCGGCGGCATGGGTGCGCGCGGCAAAAACTTTTATCACGATCTCGCCTGCCGCTATGGCTTTGAGGAAGCCGCCGACCGCATCCAGGAGCTTTATCTGAGCGGGCAGAAAGATGCGGCGGCGCAGGCTGTCCCCGACGCACTGGTGGACGCCGTCGCCCTGTGCGGCCCCAAAGCGCGCATCGCCGAAAAGCTGGAGCTGTGGCGAGAAAGCCCGATCACGACGCTCAACATCACCACGTTCGACCCAGCCGCGGTGCGCGTCCTGGCCGAACTGGTGTTGGAAAAGGAAGCCGGTCGCCCCGAGCGTGCGTTTTCGCTTCCCCCTGCTGCAGAAAAACCGCCCACCGCGCGGACGCCCGCCGCCATTTTTGAGCGCATGGCGCAGCGCATTGCAACCAATCCCGATCTGGCGGCGAAAATCGGCGCCTGCTTTCTCTTTCGTCTGAGCGGCGCACAGGGAGGAAGCTGGGTCGTTGACATGCGGGAGGCGGGAGAGGTGCGACCCGGCGAGGTCGAAACGCCCGATTGCACGCTCTCCCTCAGCGACGACGATTTTGTCGCGCTCGCCGCCGGCGAACTCAACCCAATGGCGGCGTTCTCTAGCGGGAAACTCAAGATTCAAGGCAACCCCATGTTGGCGATGAGGTTGCAAAGTTTGTTTTGAAAAGAAAATCTCCAGCCTCTATCTCCTGCGTCTATGCGGAAGATAGAGACTGGAGCTCGATCATTGCTGATGCGCCCACTTCACGAAGGCCCACATGGCGACGCCGTAGGCCACGAAGTGCATGACGATCAGCACGAACACACCGGCTGCCGTCGGCGTCCCCACCGGCAGAGCGGACGGATTCACCAGCAGCATCAAATTCGGGATCAGACTCAGAACCAACGCAACGCTGGCTACAATCGTCCACACCCGCACCGGATCGGCGGCCTTTGCATTGATCAGCGCGTAAACTCCTGTGGCGATCGCCAGGAAAAGCGCTGTAAACAGGATCGTCGGCGCAGGCGAGGCCAACGGCTGAAAATCAGCCGGCGGCTGTGCGAGCATCTTGCCGATCCAATAGACAATCAGGTTGGCGATCACCGACCCGACGATGGCGACGCCCCCCGCCTGCATGAGGCGCGACGTCGACAGTTTCGCAGAGGGTTGACTCGTCATCACGTTGGCCATACGTCCTCCTCCTTAAACTCTTTCCCCAGAAAGCCTTTCTGTAAAGACGAGAATGCTGAAGCGAAAGGTCAGTCCTGACGCTTAGCCCTGGCTTGCGTCAGGAGTGTGCGCAGCGCAGCCCGCACCTGCTCCATGGGCGACGTTGACTGCTGGGTGCGGCTGAGGATCACGGCGCCCTCAATGCTGGCGACGATGGTGGTCGCCAATGCCTGCGCTTGTTGCAGCGGATAACCGGCCTGAGTCAGTTTCTGCGCAAATGCATCGATCAACCCTTTATAAGCGTCGGCGCAAGTGGTGCGCAGCCGTGCGCTGCTGGCCGACGTCTCCAGCGCCACCGCCGCCAACGGTGCGCCGCCGCAATGCTCGCTGACGCTGAAGAATTCGATCAGCCTCTCCACGACTCGATCGACTGCTTCGACGGCGTCTTCAATCTCGCTCAGAATCGTTGCAGTGAAGCTGCGCATCCGATCGCCTTGCTCTGCGATCGCCGCCGCCACCAACGCTTCTTTTCCTTCTGGGAAGTAGTAATACAGTGAGCCGCGCGGCGCACCGCTCTCGCGAACGATCTGGTTCAGGCCGGTGCCGTGATAGCCTTGCCGCTCCAACAGACGCGAAGTCGTCTCCACGAGCTGCTGTCGCGTCCTATTGCTCATGCTTCAATTATACCGAACGGTCTATATATTTTTTTGTAATAAAAATTCCAATGCTTTTCCGGAAACCAACCCTTCAAGCACAACGTTGCATGGAGGTGTGTTTGCAATTCTTTTTTGCGCGTACACAAAAAGTGGGCTATTGTTCACAAAAAATTCAACCTGAACGATCAAACACAAACCTTTCGGAAGCACGCATGAAACGCCTGATGCGCGGGATGCCCTGGTTCACGCCGGCGAGCACGCAACAAATTCCTCCTCCTGAATTGAGACGTCGTTTTCACCATCTGTACTGGGACATCGCCTGGTTTGGCCTCGTGGCGGGCACCACCCTGGCTTTCCTCAACGTCTATGCCGCACGCATCGGCGCCAATGCTTTTCAGATCGGCATGTTGACGGCCGGGCCGGCGTTGGTGAACTTGATCTTCACCCTGCCCGCCGGACGCTGGCTGCAAGAGCGTCCGATGGGGAAATCTGTCCTTTGGACGGCGGTGGCGACGCGCGGGATGTATCTGATCTATGCGTTGTTGCCGCTGCTTTTGCCGCGTTCGGTGCAGGTGGATGTGCTGATTTGGAGCACGCTGCTGTTCACCATCCCCGGCGTGGCGCTGGTGATCGGCTTTAACGCGCTCTTTGCAGCGGCCGTGCCTTTAGAGTGGCGCGGCTATGTGGTGGGGCGTCGCAACGCCCTGCTCGCCGTCGTCTACGTGATCACCTCGTTGGCGGCGGGCTACATTTTGCAGGTCACGTCGCTGGAGGTGGGCTACACCCTCGTCTTCGGCATCGGTTTTATCGGCGCGGCGATGAGCACCTATCATCTCGCACAGCTGCGCGATGTGAGTGAGCGACCTGGCGACGCCCCTGCGCGCATTCGCCAGATCATCGGCGACGCGGCGCAGCCTGGGGGCGTGCGCGCCGGCCAGGGCGTGGGTCAACGCGTGAGCGTGGCCCCGCGCATCTTCGCCCGTGGTCGCGACCTATTGCGCGCGGACGTCATCCAGGGACATTACGGCTGGGTGCTGCTGGCGCTGTTCAGCTTCCATCTGGCTCAATTTATGCCGGTGGCGCTCTTTCCGCTGCGCTGGGTCGAAGAGCTGGGCTTCAGCGACATGGAGATCGCGATCGGCACGGCGGTTTTCCATGGCAGCGTGCTGGTGACCTCGCTGCAGCTAGACCGTCTGACGCGTCGCTATGGCAATCACCTGCTCACCGTGGTCGGCGTGGCGCTGCTGAGCACCTATCCGCTCTTCACGGCTTTCATGCCGAACCTTTTCTTTTACGCCGTCACGTCGTTGATCGGTGGTCTGGCGTGGGGGCTGGCGGGCGGAGCGCTGCCAAACTACCTGCTCGAAAAAGTGCCGCCGGACGACCGCCCCGCCTATCTGGCCTGGTACAATCTGGCGCTCAACGCTGCGGTCTTTTTAGGCGCGCTGCTTGGCCCGCTGACAGCCGACTGGCTGAACTTGCAGATGGCGCTCGTGCTGGCGTTTGTCCTCCGCTTTGGCAGCGCTGTTTTCATCTGGGCGGTTGACCGGCGCCCCATGACTTCAAATGTGCAGGCGTAGCGATTCAGTCCCGGACAGGTTTCTGCGACGGTCGCGACCTCTGGTACCATTGAACTGGCGTCATTGAGAACTGGCGCCGGGAAAGTCGCAGGATTGAACGCTTCGGCGAAAGAAGTCATCTCGCAACCAGATCGGACCTTATGAACGCCGTCACACCGACCGCCAATCTCTTGATCTTGCTCGCCGTCTTGCTGCCTCCTAGCGCGCTCGATGTTTTGGGCGAAGTAGTCGAAGAGCGCACCTATCTGACGCCATACGGCGAGGCGGGGCCGATTGCGTTGCGCAGATGCAGCGAAGCGCAATCGGTGTGGGTGCAGCCCTACACCGGTCTGCCGACGCGCACCGACCCGCGCGCCACGCTCTTTGCGGCGCGCCAGCTCGGCGTCCAGCGCATCTTGAACTGGGACATGGGCATTGCCATCAATCCGGTGTTGCAGCGTGGGCAGCCGGTGCTCGTCGAGGACTACATCGGTTACACCAGCCATCAGGCGGACACCTTTTTCGCCGATGCGCACACCGGTTTGGACATCAACTACGGCGGCGTGCGCGCACCTTTCTGTCCGGAAATGAACGCAGCCATCCGCCAACTGCTCCCGGGCTTGCCGGAGGCGGTGGCGATCGGCGTCGATTTTTTGCGTCGCGAGACGCGCGCCGAGGCGCGCATGTTTCGCAGTTGGGGCGCGGATGTGCTCACGTATAACCTGGCCCCCGAGGTCTCGCTGGCGCAGGAGATGCGCATCTGCTATGCAGGGCTGGTCACGATCAGCGGCTACGCGGCCGACCGCGCGCAGCCGGAGCCGATGGGTGAAGTGCGCGCCAGCCTCAACACGACGCTTCAGCTGCTGCCCGCCTTTGTCGAGATGGTCGGCCGCGAACGGCGCTGTCCGTGCGGTGCGTGAGCTTCTTCTACAACCGGTCGGAGGGTTACAGGAAATTAATCGGCTTTGCGGCTAAAATGGACTTATACGCGCAAATGACATTGAAAATCGAAGAACATGAGTGAATTGCCTTTGTTTAGTCCCATCAAATCAATTGAGATAACCTTCAAGCCAGACGCCGAAATCGTTCTCTTCTCTGGCGACGTAGGCGAATTTGTCACACAAATTCCAGACAATTCTATTGCGCTGATTGTGACCTCGCCGCCCTACAATTTGGGCAAAGAATATGAGGATCGCGTCTCGATTGAAAAATATCTAAAAACACAAGCACAATTGATTGCCCAGCTTCATCGAATTCTACGGAATGATGGGAGCCTTTGTTGGCAGGTGGGCAATTTTGTTGAAAATGGAGAAATTTATCCACTCGATATTTTGTATTATCCAATATTCAAAGAGCTCGGCATGAAATTGCGCAACCGAATTATCTGGAAATTCGGGCACGGGTTGCATGCATCCAAACGATTTTCAGGTCGTTACGAGACGATTTTATGGTTTACGAAGTCTGATCGCTACATCTTCAATCTTGATGCAGTCCGAGTGCCAGCAAAGTATCCAGGCAAACGTCATTTTAAGGGTCCTAACAAAGGGAAACCTTCTGGCAATCCTCTTGGGAAAAACCCTTCTGATGTATGGGAAATTCTGGTTCAAGATTGGGAAGAACTGGTGTGGGATATACCTAATGTGAAATCTAATCATCCAGAGAAAACAATTCATCCTTGTCAATTTCCAATCGAACTTGTTGAGCGCTGTGTATTAGCATTGACCAATGAAGGAGATTGGGTGTTTGATCCATACATGGGGGTTGGCTCCTCTCTTATTGCGGCTATTATGCATGGCAGGCGAGCTATGGGATGCGAAAAAGAAGCAGAATATGTAGCGATAGCCCGCCAGCGCCTTTTTGACTATTTTAATGGCGTCCTTCGATATCGTCCTATAGGGAAGCCGGTTTATCAACCGACTGGAAATGAGAAAGTTTCTCAGATTCCAGAAGAGTGGAAAAATTCTGCTCAGGCGCGGCTCCTAGACAAACCTGGTGAATACACATGATCGTTGCAGGGATATATTCGTTTAATCATGGCAAAGACGTGATTGCATCGCATTATTCGGGAGAGTTGCGAGAGGTTGAACAAATTATTGCTGCTGTTGACAGCGAGCGTTATAAAACAAAAATCAGCCAGGAAAAGACAATGCCCGGCCGTGCCTTATACAGTCCGCGAGCCTTGAATAAAGCATTCACAAAAGAGTTTGAGCGGCAAGGCTGGAAAAAATACAAAGTGCAGTGCAACTATTCCTCCGAATATTATTTGCCGGGATTTACCCCCAATAGAGCAACAAAAGGCGCCTTCCGTGAAATAGATTTCGTCAAAAATCGTGTAGGCGTTGAAGTGCAATTCGGGAAATATGCGTTCATGGTTTACAACGTCTGCGCAAAGATGACCATCTTTCATAAGTTAGGCGTGATTGACGTGGGGATCGAAATTGTGCCCATTAAGCTTTTTGCAGAAGAGATGTCTACAGGGGTTTCATATTTCGAGCAATTTGTCTGGGATCTAGAGCATCGTGGCGTTGCAGACATTGATATTCCTGTGCTCGTGCTTGGAGTGACAGCGTAAATGATTCGGACCTTTCGAGTGTGTTTTCGCAGGGTTGCATTTGGCAGTGTTGCGTCATGGATGTTTCGTCATCCCCGATGCGACCATGCAACCTGGGATGATGTTTATTCAGCAATGTGAACTTATAGAAGAGCAATGACCCACACCATCATTCACGGCTTTGAATTGACTCGGGATGAAACCATCGTCGAACTGAAGACGCGCGCGCGCCTCTATCGACACGTCAAAACCGGCGCGCAGGTGCTTTCGCTTGAAAACGACGACGAGAACAAGGTCTTCGGCGTCAGCTTTCGCACACCGCCGGCAGATTCGACGGGCGTCGCCCACATTTTGGAGCATTCCGTGCTGGGCGGTTCGCAGAAGTACCCGCTCAAAGAGCCCTTTGTGCAGTTGCTCAAAGGCTCTTTGCACACCTTCCTGAACGCCTTCACCTCGCCCGACAAGACCACCTATCCGGTGGCCAGCACCAACCTGAAGGACTTCTACAACCTCATCGAAGTCTATCTGGACGCCGTCTTTCACCCGCTGCTGACGCCCCATCACCTGGACCAGGAGGGCTGGCATTATGAGTTGGAAGACCCTGATGCGCCGCTGACCTATCGCGGGGTGGTCTTCAACGAGATGAAAGGCGTCTACTCTTCGCCCGATGCGATCCTGGGCCGCGCCGCCATGCAAGGGCTGTTCCCGGAGAACAGCTACGGCCATGACTACGGCGGCGATCCGCGGGTGATCCCGCAGTTAACCTATGAGCAGTTCGTCGCCTTTCATCGCCGCTACTATCACCCCTCCAATGCGCTCTTCTTTTTCTACGGCGACGACGACCCGCTGCGGCGCCTGGAAATTCTCGACGCCGTGTTGCGCGAATTTGAGCCGGCGCCGCCGGCGGACATCCCGCCGGTGCATCCGCCGTTTGCGCAGCCGCGCAAAATGACCGTCCCCTTCGGCGTCGACGGCGAAAGCGGTCTATCGCGCAAGAGCATGGTCAACGTGAGCTGGGCGCTGCCGGAGATCGCCGACCCTTCGCTGCGCATGGCGCTGAGCGTGCTCTCTTACGCCGTCATCGGCGCGCCGGCCTCTCCCCTGCGCAAGGCGCTGGTCGACTCCGGCCTGGGCGAAGATGTGATGGGCGGCGCCAGCGGCTCCATCCGTCAGCCCATCTTCAGCGTCGTGATGAAGGGCATCGCCGGCGCCGACGCTGAAAAAGTCGAGCGACTGATTCTAGAGACGCTGGAGAAGCTCTCCAGCGAAGGCATCGACCCGGAGATGGTCGAGGCGGCCATCAACTCCATCGAGTTCAGCCTGCGCGAGAACAACACCGGCTCCTACCCACGCGGCCTCAGCCTCTTTATGCGCGCGTTGCAAAACTGGAACTACGGGCGCGACCCGTTGGAGCTGCTGCGCTATGAGACGCCGCTGGCCGTCGTCAAACGCCGCATCGCCGCCGATCCGGATTTTCTGGGGCGGCTGATCCGCATCTACCTGCTCGACAACCCGCACCGCCTCACCGTGCTCGCCGAACCGGACCCGACCTACAATCAACGGCTCGCCGAAGAGGAGCGGCGGAAACTCGACGCAGCCAAAGCCGCCATGACGCCGGAAGCGCTTCAGCGCATTGTCGAAAACACGCGTGCACTGAAGGAGCGCCAACAACGCCCCGACGCACCCGAGGAGCTGGCGAAATTGCCGACGCTCAAGCTCAGCGACCTCGAGCGCACCAACAAGCCGATCCCGCTTGCGGTCAGCGAGCTGGCGGACGGAGGCGCATTGCTTTATCATGACCTTTTTACAAACGGCATTCTCTACCTCAACCTGGGTTTCGACCTCAGCCGCGTTCCCCAGGAGCTGTTGCCCTACGCGCCTTTCCTGGGGCGGGCGCTGCTGGAAATGGGCACCGAGCGCGAGGATTACGTCAAATTCTCTCAGCGCATCGATCGAAAAACGGGCGGCGTCTGGTGGTCCGACTATGTTTCGGAGATACGCGGCCAGGAAAAGCCGGCGGCGCGCTTTTTCGTCTCCGCCAAGGCGACCGTCGCACAGGTTCCCGACCTGCTTGACATTCTGCGCGAGATGCTGCTCACTGTGCGGCTGGATGACCGCGAGCGTTTTCGCCAGATTGCGCTGAAGACCAAGGCGCGCTGGGAAGCCAGCCTGATTCCTTCCGGCCACGCCTATGTGCGCAGCCGTCTGCAGGCCGGGCTGACCACCGCCGGCTGGGCCGATGAACAGTTGGACGGCATCGAGGGGCTTTTCTTCGTGCGCAAGCTGGTGGAGCAGGTGGAGCAGGACTGGCCCTCGGTGCTGGAAAAGTTGGAGGCGGTGCGCCGCGCCTTGCTTGGGCGTCAAAACCTTGTCGTCAACGTCACGCTCGACGCCGACAACTGGACGACCGTGCAGCCGCAATTGCTCGCCTTTGTCCAGGAACTGCCGAAGGCGACGCAGACTGGGGCGGAGTGGCGGGCGCCCCTCGCAAACAATGACGAAGGGCTGGCGATCCCGGCGCAGGTGAACTACGTCGGCAAGGGGGGCAGCCTCTATGCGCTCGGCTACACCTATCACGGCTCGATCCACGTCATCAATAATTTCATCCGCACGGAGTGGCTGTGGAACAAAGTGCGCGCCGAGGGCGGCGCATACGGCGCGTTCGTCAGCTTCGGCAAGCAGTCGGGCGTCTACAGCTTCCTCTCCTATCGAGATCCCAACCTGGAAAGAACGCTCGCCATCTATGACCAGACGGCCGAAATGCTGCGCACGGTTGAACTGAACGAAGATGAACTCACCAAGAACATCATCGGCGCTATCGGCGACGTCGACGCCTATCAGCTTCCCGACGCCAAAGGCTTCACCTCGATGGCGCGCTGGCTGATCGGTGAAACCGACGAAATGCGCCAGCAGATGCGCGAGGAAATTCTGGCCACGACCGTGGCGGATTTTCGCAGACTGGGCGAGGCACTGGCGGAGCTGAACCGCCGGGCGCGCGTGGTGGTGATGGGGTCTCCTGACGCTCTCAACAACCTCAACAGCGATGGGCGCCGTCTGAGGATGACAAAAGTGATGTAAGTCTCACCCAGGAGCTTATCCGGCTGCGTCTATGGCGTCTCTCTCGACCTCCTTCGCACTCCAGTTGATGCGCGCAGGGGCCAGTGCAGCCAACCTGACCTGGCCTCTGAACGGCCGCATCTTTCGCGAACGGCTCGAAATCGACCCCAACTGCTCGCTCTGGGCGAGCAAAACGCCGGGGTATCGCCCACGCCCTGCGCTGAAAGGCGCCATCCACGCCGATCTCGCCATCATCGGCGGCGGCTTCACCGGCGTCAGCGCCGCCTATTATGTCAGCAAACGTTTTCCGAACCGGCGCGTTGTGTTGCTGGAAGCGGCTGCGCTGGCGAACGGCGCCAGCGGTCGCAACGGCGGCATGATGCTGAATTGGGTGAACGGCTTCGAAGACGCGCCGCCGGAGCTGGCGGCGCGCATCTACCGGACGACAAGCGCAGGCATCGAAGCCCTGTGCAGGCTGATCGAAGAGCATCATCTATCGGTGGATTATCGCCGCGATGGCACGGTCGCCATCTACACCTCTCCGGCGCGCGCCGAGGCCGCGCACGCCGAAGTCGAGGCTCAGAACGCCCTCGGCATTCCTACGCGTTTCCTGAATTCGTCTGAACTGCGCGCCTATCTTCGCATCGAGCACGGCTGTGGCGCCGTGCTCGACCCGGGCACAGGGCAAATTAACGGCGCGCAGCTGGTGCGCGGGTTGGGGCCGGTGCTGGAGGCGCGGGGCGTCCAAATCTATGAGGGGACGCCGGTCATCCGAATCGAAGAGGGCCGGCGCATCACACTGACGACGCTAGAGGGTTCGGTGCGCGCCGACGCCATCGTACTGGCGACGAATGGATATACGGGGGCGCTCGGCTATTTTCGCGATGCGCTTTTCCCGCTGCATTCGCATGTGTTCGCCACGGCGGCGCTTCCTGTCGACGCGCGCGAGCAGTTGGGATGGCGCGGACTGGCGGGCTTCTCCGACGATCTGGATCGCATCTCTTACGCCTCTATGACGTGCGACGGCCATCTGGTCTTCGGCGGCGGTGGGAATCACGCATACAGCTACCTGTTCAACAACCGCACCGTCTTCCCTGGCGGCGCAGCCGCTGCGCGTCGCGCCCACGCTGCAATGGAGCGCACGCTGCAGCGCTACTTTCCATCCACCCAAACGCTTCCGATTACGCATCGGTGGGTTGGAACGCTGGGCGTCACCTTCGACCGTCGCCCGCTGATCGGCGTGCGCGGAGAACATCGCAACGTCTACTACGCGCTGGGCTACTCCGGCCATGGCGTCACGCTGGCCAACCTGGCGGGCGAGATTCTGTGCGATCTGTACAGCGGAGATGACAGCCGCTGGCGAGAGCTTCCCTTCGTGCAGCGCAGCTATCCCCGCATCCCGCCGGAGCCATTTCGGTGGATCGGGTATCACATTTTCACGCGTTTGACAGGGAAATCTCCGCGCGTCTGATTCGACGTCTCATGGGAGGCGCCATATCGACCATCGGCATTTGCCGAAAGCCTTCCGTCGACCTTTGCCGGATTCACCGCCCCAGAGATCGACGGCGCGCAGCGCCGGCCTCCGCCTCCCCCATCCGATCCAGCAATTTGTCTCGCCTTTCCTGGATCAAGAGGCGCACGGACAAAGCCGTGCGCCTCCTTCCTGACGAGTAAAATTTTTAGAAAACGGCTGCTCTACCCGATATCGTCAAAAAACTCCATCTCTTCTGTGCTCCACTTCTCCGGTGAGCGCCACAATCCAGACAGCAAGAGTTCCCGGATGAACATCATCTCTTTCGGCAAGCGGTCATACAGTTTGAAGAACAGATCGTCGTGGGAAGCGATCTCCTTCACCCACTCATCGCGGTCGATGGACATGATGGCGTCGAAATCCTGCCGCGTGAAGTGTTCAAGGCCGCGCCAGTCGATGTGCTCGTAGCGGGGCACCCAGCCGAGCGGACACTCGACGCCCAGGCTTTTGCCGCGCACGCGCTCGACGATCCATTTCAGGACGCGCATGTTTTCGCCGAAGCCCGGCCACAGGAAGTTGCCCTCTGCATCACGGCGGAACCAGTTGACATTGAAGATGCGCGGCGGGTTCGGAATGTGGCGACCGAAGTCAAGCCAGTGATTGATGTAAGCGCCCATGTGATAGCCGGCGAACGGCAGCATGGCGAAGGGATCGCGGCGCACCTCGCCGACCTTGCCGAACGCCGCTGCGGTCATCTCCGAGCCCATGGTGGCGGCGCTGTAGACGCCGAACGCCCAGTTGAAGGATTGATAGATCAGGGGCACGACGCTGCTGCGACGGCCGCCGAAAATAAAGGCCGAGATCGGCACGCCTTGGGGGTCGTCGTAGGCGGGATCGACCGAAGGACACTGGCTGATCGGCGCCGTGAAACGCGCATTGGGATGCGCCGCCTTGCGTCCGCACTCCGGCGTCCAATCCTGCCCCTGCCAGTCGATCAGGTGGGCAGGCGGCTCCTTCGTCATCCCCTCCCACCAGACGTCGCCGTCGTCGGTCAAGGCAACGTTGGTGAAGATGGTGTTGGCGCGGATCGTCTCCATGGCGTTGGGGTTGCTCTCGTAATTGGTGCCCGGCGCCACGCCGAAGAAACCCGCCTCCGGATTGATGGCGTAAATCTTGCCGTCGTGGTTGGGCTTGATCCAGGCGATGTCGTCGCCCACCGTCGTCACTTCCCAGCCCTCCTCGCGGAACGGCTTCGGAGGAATGAGCATGGCGAAGTTGGTCTTGCCGCATGCGCTGGGAAATGCGGCGGCGACGTAGGTCTTCTCCCCTTCAGGGCTCTTCACGCCCAAGATCAACATATGTTCGGCCAGCCATCCCTGCTCGCGCGCCAGCACTGAAGCGATGCGCAAGGCGAAGCACTTTTTGCCGAGCAGTGCGTTGCCGCCATAGCCGGAGCCGTAGCTCCAGATGGTGCGCTCCTCCGGGAAATGCACAATATATTTCTGCTGCGGGTCGGGGTTGCAAGGCCAAGGCACGTCTGGCTGGCCCGGCTCCAGTGGCATGCCGACGGAGTGGAGACAATGGACGAATTCACCGTCGCCGAGCGCCTCGAGCACGGGCTTTCCCATGCGCGTCATGATGCGCATATTCACCACCACGTAGGGCGAGTCGGTCAGTTGCACGCCGATATGAGAGATGGGGGAGCCGATCGGCCCCATGCTGAACGGAATCACGTACATCGTGCGGCCGCGCATCGAGCCATCGAATTTTGGGCGCAACTCCTCCTTCATCTTGCGAGGATGCATCCAGTTGTTGGTGGGGCCGGCTTCCTTGCGGCTCAACGAGCAGATAAACGTGCGATCCTCAACGCGCGCCACATCGCTGGGATGAGAGCGAGCCAGAAAACTATTGGGGCGCTTCTCCGGGTTAAGGCGAATGAAGGTGCCTTTCTGCACCATCAACTCACAGAGCGCATCATACTCCTCCTGAGAGCCATCGCACCAGTGAACGCCGTCGGGCTTGCACAGCTCGACCATCTCCTCGACCCACTTGCGCAACGCCTGATTTTTCACATACTCCGGAATGGCAAGGTTCATGTGTCTGCTCCCCTGTTGGTTGTGTACTGAAGACGATCTTTCTTCACCGGGCCAGCCTCTGTTTGCTCGACGTCTATACTATATCGAGCCAAAACTAGGTGTACAAGTGACACTTATCCCTTCGATGACAGGGACACGCGCCCCGACATCGATGGAGAGAAAACGGGGCGCCGGAAAGCTTGCTTTCCTTCCAACGTTCGGAATCCGACCTACGTGCAACGGCGCCCCCTGATGGTACAGTTACCACTATATGATTGACTATATGATTGATTGTGGGAAATAGGCCGTGCACTTCAGGTTCGCCCATGTCGACGCAGCGCAAAGCCACATTAATTTACAACCCACACGCCGGATTCAACGACTGGCTGCAAAATATCAAAGCCACCGTCGCATTCTGGCGTTCGCACGGCTGGGAGGTGAGCTTGCGAGAGACGGGGCGACCTTCTCACGCCACCGAGCTGGCCATCGAGGCGGTGCGCAACGGGCATCAGCTTGTCCTGGCGGCGGGCGGCGACGGCACGATCCATGAAGCGGCGAACGGCTTGCTCGGCTCGCAGACCATTTTGGCGACGTTGCCGGCCGGCACGACGAATTGCTTCGCACGCGACCTTGGCCTCCCCTCGCCGAACGGGGCGAACCCCTACTGGTTAATTGAAGCGTCTGAGCGGCTGATGGCGGGAACTGTGCACGCCATCGATGTAGGGGAGTGTAGCAACGGACGCTCGTTCATCCTGTGGGCGGCGGCGGGCGTCGACAGCCGCATCGTGGAAAGCGTCGAGCCGCGCTCCCGTCTCCTGAAGCGTTTCGGCGTCGCGGGTTATTTCGCCAAGGCGACGCTGCCGTTTCTTTTATATCAAGGGGAAGAGGTGCGCGTTAGCGTGGATGATGTCGTGCTCGAAGACGAAGTGTTGGATGTGATCGTCGCCAATTCACGGCTTTACGCCGGTGGACTTTTCAACCTCAGCCCGCGCAGCATGCTCGACGACGGCTTGTTTGATGTGTGGATTTTACGAGGACGCTATTCTCCGCAGATGCTGGCGCACAGCCTGCGCATTATGACGGGAAGACACCTCGGTCGGTCGGATATTCTGCATCTTACGGGCCGCCGCATCGTGATTGAGACGAAACGACCCCAACCCTTTCATTTGGACGGCGAGCTGCACCGCTCCACGCCGGTCGAGATTACGCTGGAGCCAGGCTTTCTGCATGTGCTGGCGCCGCAGGGCGCGCCCAAAGATCTGTTCGTGCGGTCCGGCGCGCCGCTGCAACGGGCGATTGAGGACAAATGCGCCGGGCGCGACTTTTAAGGGCAATGCCGGCCCCTCGAACATAGCGCGCACCTCACCATTGAGCCTGATTCAACGTACAGACCGGCTACGCCGTTTTCGCCACTGATCAAAGGTGACGGCCAGCAGGATCACTGCACCGATCGCCGCAGGTTGCCAGTACGTAGGAAAGCCAAGCAGATTGAGTCCGGTGCGGATGGTCTGCATCAGCGCAGCGCCGATCAACACGCCGAGAATCGTCCCCTCACCGCCGAAGAGGCTGACGCCGCCGATGACGGCGGCCGCGATGATGTCCAACTCGTACCCTTCGGCGGCGGTCGGCGCAGCCACGCCTAACCGTGCGGTCATCAGGATGCCGCCGATGGCGGCCAACACCCCGCAACTGACATAGACGAAAAGCTTGACCGACTGCGTCTTGATGCCGGAGACGCGCGCCGCCTCCTCGTTGCCACCCACGGCGTAGATGTGACGCCCTGTCACCGTCCTGCTCAGAAAAAGCGAAACCAACGCCGCCAGCACAAGCATGACAATGACCGGTAAAGGCACCGGCCAGGAGCCGACCATAATGTCTAGCTGCCCAATCTGGTTGAATTCCGGCGGCAGCTGGCGCACAGGCCAGCCGCCGGTGACGCCATAGGTGACGCCGCGAGCGATGCTGAGCATGCCGAGCGTGGCGATAAACGGAGGCAAGCGCAAGCGCGTCACCAACAGACCGTTGATCAGGCCGATCAGGCCACCGGTTACGAGGCCGCCCAAGACCGCCAATGGCACCGGAACGTTATTCACCGCCAACATGGCCGCAGCCAGCCCGGAGAGCGCCATATTCGAGCCGACGGAAAGATCGATGCCTGCGGTCAGGATCACCATGCACTGCCCGAAGGCTGCAATGGCAATCCACGAAAACGCGCGCAACATGTTGAATACATTGCGCGTGGTCAAGAAGGTGTCGGTGGCCAGCGAAAGAAAGATCACCCACAGGAGAAAGATAACCAAAATCCCAAGTTCCTGGACATTGATGCTTCTGCGCCACGCCGGGCGCTCTCGGGTGATCTGGGCAGAGGGGGCGCTTTTCCCAGCGCCTGCTGCGCGTTCTTGCATGGAGATTCTCGTCTACAAGGCCTGGAGTTTGGTGATTTGTCAAAGATAAGTGCAAGCGTTCTGGCGGCTTGGGGCGCCCAGAGCCGCCAGAACGCAACGTCAACGCCAACCCATTCGTGCAGACATCGTGCAGGCCACGGCGTCATTCTGACAGGAAGCCTGCAGCCCGAGTGGACGCAATTAGAAAGGATCGGGCAGCGGCTTGGTGAAGTCGCTGGTCTCCCACGCCTCGATCATGGCGTCCACATTCTTGGCCGTGACGATGTCCATGCCCGAGTCGGTCCAAGAGTCGAACTCCTTTCCGTGCACGATGCGATCATAGATCATCTGCACGGTGTCGTACCCCCAACCCCAGTATTTCTGACCAACGAGGCCATGGAGCAGCCCTTCTTTCAAGTACTCGAGCTCGACCGGCAGCGTGTCGAAGGCGACGGTCTTCAATCGACCGGAGCGCGCCGCCTCCTCCCACAGCGGCATAGAGCCGCGCTCGGCGAAGAGCGGCCACAGGCCGACGAAGAACCAACCGTCCAGGTCGGGATAGGCCTGCATGGTCTCCTCCACCACCTGGACGCCGCGGTTGATGTCGTCGTAGCAGGCGACGGTGGCGACGATCTCGATGCCCGGATATTTGGCGATGCCGTCCTTGAAGCCGCGGATGCGCTCCTCCAGGTTGAAGGCGCCGGGCACGCCGGTCAACAGCGCCACTTTGCCCTCCTCGCCCATGGCGCGCACCAGCAGGTCGGCGGCGGCCAGGCCACCGTCATAGTTGCTCACGCCCAGGTAGGTGAAGCGCTTGCTGTTGGGCGAGTCCGAGTCCCAGGTCATCACCTCGATGCCTGCTTCGACAGCTTTGTTGATCGGGTCGATGCAGCCATCCGGGTCATTGCAGGAGACGCCGATGGCGTCGACGCCGCGCGCGATCATGTCTTCCATCACGCGCGCCTGCTCCGCCATGTCCGAAGCCACGGAGCCGACATACAGCACTTCGACCTCATAAGGCCCTTGCTCGGTCAGCTCTCTGGCCTTGGCGAAGGCGCCGTCGCGGCCCAGTTCAAAGACCGGATTGTTGAGGGCCTTGGGAATCCAGGCGATTGTGATCTTGCCGTCGGCCAGCGCCGGATGCATGGCTTGAGGCGCCGGCGGCGTGAAGCGGAAGGCGTCGGCGGGCGGCTCCCAGCCCTCGGTCGTCCACTCGTGCGGGATGCCTTTGGCATCCAGCTGCGCCTCGTACTCTTTGAGGGTGGCGGCGGTGATGACGTCGACGCCTGTGTCGATGACGCCGTTGACAACGCCCATGTCGGCGAAAGCTTTTTCCTGACCTTCGGTGGCGATCTTGTAAATGAGCTGGACGGACTTATAGCCCATGTCGAATTCGCGCTGGGCCACCGTCGCCTGGATGACGCCCTCTTTGATGCCGTTGATGATGTCGGTGGTGGCGTCGAAGCAGACGATCTTGATTTCGCCCACCTTGCCGGCCTCCTTCACGGCCGTGGCCCAGGCCGGCCCGTTGTAGGCGTAGACGCCAAAGGCGCCCGCCAGATCAGGGTTGGCTGTGATCACCGAATTCGCCAGCTCGAGCGCCCGCGCTGCGTCCTCTCTGTCGTTGACCGGCTCCAGCGCTTCGATTGCCGAACCGGCGATGGCGTCGAGGAAGCCGTCGGTGCGCTGCAGCGCGTTGAGCGCAGTGTCGGAGCCGCGGCCGATGCCGACCTTGCCACCCTCCGGCAACAGCTGCAACATGACCTGGCCTGCAACCTGACCGGCGGTGTAGTTGTCTGTGCCGATGTAGACCAGCGACACGGAGTCCTCCACCGGCGGCGTATCCAGGGTGGTGACGATGATGCCGGCGTCCGCAGCCTTCTTCATGACCGGCTCCAGGGCGTTGGGGTCCGAAGGCGCAATTGCAATTCCGGTCACTCCTTGCGCAATGTAGGTCTCCATCGCTTCGATCTGGCGAGCGACATCCTCCTGGGGCGGGACGAAAAAGATCACCTGATCGTCGCGCAGACCCAGGTCAGCTGCGGCTGCTCGCACGCCTTTTTCAACATTGCTCCAATAGGGGTGGACGGATTTGCCGATCACGACCACCTGGAATTTTTCCATATCCACGGCTGGCGCTGCAGGAGAGGGCGCCTGTGTAGGCGCAGGCGGGCAGGCGGCCAGGACGAATGCGGCAATCAAGGAAAAAATAAAGAGAAGTCGAAACCGTTTCATGGCGCTTTCCTCCACTGGTCTAAAAAATGAATATTGTCCCGTGAGTTCCAATCGCACGCTCAAGACTCCGACTCCAAATACAGCCGCCTTCGAGACATTGTTCGCGACATTGGTTGCATCTTACAAAGGTTTGCATCTTGTTGACAGGCATCACCTCCTCTTCGCAGGGCGCAACGGACATTGCTCTAAAACCAGAATCGGTCGAACGCTTTGCGGCCTCCTCAATCTTCTTCCGCCACGACTTTAGAAAAATCGTCTCTGGCGCCCACCATGTAGGAAACCACGCGCTCGCGGAAGCTCTGCACATCGCCTGTGACGGGATAATCCGCCACTTTGCGACCATGGCGCAACACGACCACGCGATCGCCCACCTCGTGGATATCCTCCAGACGATGGCTGATGATGATGATCGACGCCCCCTGCGCCTTCAACTCGCGGATCAGATCCAGCACCTGGCCGATCGCCGAGACGCTGAGCGCAGCGGTCGGTTCATCCATGATGATCACCTTAGCGTTGAACGCTGTGGCGCGACCGATGGCGACCGCCTGACGCTGACCACCGGAAAGATGCTCCACCTTCAAGCGCACCGAGCTGACGTTGATGTTGAGTCGCCGGAGCAACTGCTGAGATTGGATCTCCATGGCGCGTTTGTCCATCACGCGGATCGGCCCCAACGCCCAGCGCACCACTTCCCTGCCCAGGAAGATATTGGCGGCGACGTCCAGATTGTTGGCCAGCATAAAATCCTGATAGACCATCTCGATGCCCAGCCGACGCGCATCGTCTGGCCCGGTGATGTGCACGCGCTTGCCTTCCAGGTAGATTTCCCCTTCGTCGGGGATGTAAGCGCCGCTCAGCACCTTCATCAGCGTCGATTTCCCGGCGGCGTTGTCCCCCACCAACCCCAACACTTCGTTGTGCATCAGGGTCAGATCGACCCCGCGCAACGCCTGCACTGCGCCAAAGCTCTTCTTGATGTTGCGCATCTCCACAATGGGCGTTGTTGCCGTCGTCGCCGTCATTTTCGCCTCACCTGTCCCAATTGTCGTCGCCTGCGCCATGTGTCATAGGTCACCGCAATCACCAACACGGCGCCCAGGACGACGTCCTGCAAATAGGAGGATAGATTGATCAGAACCATGCCGTTGACCATCACGCCCATGATGGCGGCGCCTAAGATGGCGCCCTGCACGGTGCCTTCGCCGCCGAAGAGACTGGTGCCGCCGATCACCGTCGCAGCGATGGCCCAAAGCTCATAGGCGGCGCCCACCGTGGGCGTGCCTTGTCCCAGCCGTGAGGCCAACAACAGCCCCACCAAACCCGCCATCAGGCTACTCACAATGAAACAGAAGATTCGCACCCGATTCACCTTAATGCCAGAGACGCGCGCCGCCTCGATGTTGCCTCCGACTGCGTAAATATGGCGTCCTAGCGTGGTGCTGTTGAGCAGGAAGAAGACCAGCGTCGCCACGATGACGAGCACAATAAACATGATGGGAATTCTGGCGATCTCTCCCTGACCAAACCAGAGAAATGGGTGGTTGGAAGGAAAGACGATGGGATAGCCCTGCGTCATAAAGGCCGCCAGCCCACGCGCCATCAGCCAGGTGCCGAGAGTAATGATAAAGGGCGGAATGTGCAATTTGGTGACGCAGAAGCCATGCCAGGCGCCCACGAGGCCGGCGACGATCAGCACGATGACGACCGAAGGCGCAATCCCCAACGGCGGGATCGCGCCCACGCCCTTCATCATAAGCGTGGCAAAGAGCACGCCGGTCAACGCCGTCATGGAGCCGACGGAAAGGTCGATGCCGCCGCTGATAATCACCAGCAGCTGACCGATCGCCAGCAGTCCAAAGGTGGCGATGAAACGCATGATCACGGCGAGGTTGGCTGGATTCAAGAAGACGTCGGGACGCTGCCACCAGAAGTAGAGACACAACGCCACGAAGGCGATCACAATCCCCGCTTCGCGAATCTGAACGATGCGAGTGAGGAAACCCGGCCCCTCGAGCGCCCGCTGCTCCTGCGCGCCTGTCATGTCCATGGTCAACGGCGCCTCCTGTAGAGTATATTTAGAGGATTGTGGTTGTCTTTGGCTTTTTTCATTATAGCACAACACTTTCCAAACCGCTAACTGCAAAAATTTGCCGCCGGGACGGCCATATCACGGTGGCTGCGGCTCGCAGCCGCAGTCCTTGGCAGGCCCAAAAGCCGTGGGAAAATCGACGAAGCGCAGGCTCTCGGTGGGCCCTCACCCCCTGCCCCCTCTCCCAATGTTGGGAGAGGGGGAGTTGCGGCTCGCAGCCGCAGGCCCTTGGCAGGCCCGAAAGCCGTGGGAAAATCGACGAAGCGCAGCCTGCAGCTACGATTCTTGGCTCTCACGAAAGAATCTACGAGTTGCCAGCATCATTTCTTCAATTTCACAGAGCTTCCTGAACAGTCCTATTCCACGAGAACGCTTCAACCCCACTGCAGGCATAATCAAGTTGCAATAGCTTCCGTCAATCGCAACGGAATTTGCGGAGAGCGTTCACAATACCGAAAGCCACTGGGTAGAGTGTTCCAGCCTTCGACACGTAGCAAGGTGGCGATAGCGTTGCGCAAGGCTGCAAGTGCTTGCGGTGCATTGCCGGTGCGAATTGTGGAGCGGTCTTCATCAAAGCTAACATCACGAGGATACAGAAAACGCTGCAGCAATATCTTCATAGATGACCTGTTGGTTGCGCTTGACCACAACCAGGTAGTCGCCACCCCTTTGCCGAATCTGTTTTGCGCGCTCCTGGCAAGGATGCAAGGCGTCCATCGTGAGCACTGTGTCTTGTCAGTCGTTGTGCGCCAATATCTTTTCGGCGACGCAGCTTTCATGCAGTTTCTCGCTGGTCTTGTCTTGGTCGAACACGAGGCCGGAACTGTGATGCATCAAACTCACTGAGTGGACTGTTTCGCCGTACGCACTGGCTCCACGCACGGTCTTGCCATCCAATGCCAGCCCATGCAATTTGCGTCCATCCTGCGTCACCACGGCGGCGACATCACCGGTTTTATGGCTCAAGTCCCGTTGGAACTTGCTCAGCGTTGCTTCCAGCGTCGTAATCTCGACATCCCGAACCACGCGCTGCAGGGTGGCAAGACTGGGTATCCGACCCTTTTTCGGCTTCAACGTCGTTTTCAGCTCCTCACCGTGCATTTGCACCCAGTTGTTGATCTCAAGCATCGATTTCTTTCCGCTCATGAGGGCGGCGCCGATCAAGATCAAAAGAAACTGCCATTCATAGCTCTGACCGCGCGCTGACCGTGAATCCGAGATGTGCGCCAGCGCCTCTGCCAATGTGCTATAGTTAGTAACCAATGATGCTACATCATAAACTGAACTCAGCAATGGAAAGGCGAATAACGCCGTTCTCGTCGGGATGCAGGCCATGCCGCTGAACCAACAGATTGAACGCCGCCATGGTAAACGCCAAGCGAGCCTTGAAATACTCCCAAACCCGATGGCGGAGCGTTTGAAATGACGCCCCGTGGTCAGCATGGACAAAACGGTTTCCGCCATCATCCGCACATTCCAGCTGATTCGCTTACAGACTTTCATGTTGGCAGGGTTCTCCGTCTTGGAGTAAAAGCCAGGATCCACCAGGAGGAACATCTCCTCTTCAAACGACCGGAGCAGCGGGTGGAAGGCGGTGTCATGGACATTTTGGCTGTAGCGCAATCCTAACCGACAATCCGTTCCCATCGGTTCAGGACCTAGCCAAGCTTTCCACCCATGATCCAACGATGGTTCGAGCACCCCTTCTTGCCGATCGGTTTCTCACTGCGTCCTCCTCGATAGGGAGGCAACAACTCGATCCCGTAGGTGTCAGCCACGCCCGGCGCCGTCGGTTCGGCAAGGAAGCGGTTCGTCCGGTCTTGATGGGTCTTGAACAAGCGAAACAGCCGGGTTCTTTCGGGCAATTTCGGGAACAACGGGCGCCAATCTCGAACCGGCCAACGAGAAAAGGCGCCATCTCCCACTCCCTTGAGCGCAAACAGAATGGCCAAGGGAACGATTTCGCTGGGGTGCAAGTTGGCTTGTGGATGTTTCGTGAGGTCTTTCATCTGATCATCAATTCTGCAGAACAGTTCAATGATAAAATCTTCGGTGGTCATGAGGGCTTGCTCCTTTTGTTTGGTAGGTTTTTGGAGCAGTGCATCTCATGACTTTTTCAACTAGCACCACTGGTTATCTATAAGGAGAATCGAAAGGAAACCTCCATGACCCAAAGCGAAAACACGCCCAGGAAAGCTTCGCGCAAATCCTCTCAAAGCGCTTCCGCCGCCGATGAGAGCCTGGAGGGCTTCACTGAAGAAGAACGCGCTGCAATGAGAGCGCGCGCCCAGGAGTTGAAAGCGGCGCGCCGTGCGGGGCGAGGAAGCAAGGTGGACGAAGAAAGCGCCGTGCTCGCCAAGATCGCAGAGCTGCCGGAGCCGGACCGTTCGATGGGGATGCGACTCCACGCCCTCATCAAAGCCAGCGCGCCAGCGCTTGCCCCGCGGCTTTGGTACGGCATGCCCGCCTACGCCAAAGACGGCAAAGTCGTTTGCTTCTTTCAGGCCGCGCAGAAGTTCAACACGAGATATTCGACGCTTGGCTTTAGCGACGCCGCCCTGCTCGACGAGGGCGCCATGTGGCCAACCGCCTTTGCCCTGAAGGAGCTAACCGAGGTTGAGGAGGAGAAGATTCGCGCGCTGATCAAGAAAGCCGTGGGGGAAGGGTAGCGTCCTCCGCCATGCCCATCTCTTTGCTTCGAGGCGATGTCTGCGCACCCTGTTGAGATGCAACAGATGGATCGACAGGCGATTCGGGATCATTCCGCCAGACATGTTCCCATAGCGAAGAGAAATGGCTTTTTACCGCTGACAACCGAATTGGGTCGGGCGGGACGCCGAGCCACTCCGACAGGTCGGTGGGCGTGTCGAGATCAAAACGAAGCGCAGGGCGGTCTACAAAACAAACCTCGCACCCGGCGGCGCGCGCCCGCCGTCGATGCTCTTGACTGCTTCCGCCCCCGAACGCAAGTGGGAAGGGGAGAGGCAGAGGAAGCAGCAGCGCATTCGTGCCGCCATCGCAGCTCGGCGCAATCACCACAGATGAAGGATGGCGGTGAAATGGCTCAACCAGGCTGCACAGGTCTTCGGGCTGGAGTCGGGGCAGGTCTGAGGGCAGCAGCAACGCCGCCTCTGCTCCCGAAGCGGCGGCGAACGCGCAGGCCTGCGTGAAAGCGGCGTTGAGTTCACACCCTTGCTCCTCAAGCGGAAGCGCGCTGCAGCGCGCCGCTGTCGCCAGGGCCGCAGGGTCGCGACTCACGACCACCGTGCGCTCGAACAATTGCGTCGCAGCTGCGATGGACAGGGTGCGCACCAACAGATGCGCGCTGAGTTTCGCACGCTGGTCTTCTGAGAGAACGCCGTTCAACCGACTCTTGGCTTCGTGAAAAGGCTTGACCGGCATAATCAACCACAGGCTCATGGGGCGGAGTTTCATGGGGTGAGGTCGCCTGTGCGCACTTTTGTTTTGCGTGCACGGGAAAGTTGCAGAAGCGACTGCGCAAAGTCAAGCGTGACGCGCGCCAGGCGTATTTTGTCCTCCATAGTGCGCATGATCGTATCCGTGACCAGCGTCGGCAGGCGCATGTGAGGCGCCGCAGCCTCGTCTTCTCGATCCAGAATGAAGCCATCCAGCACATCGTCGAAATGCGCGGCGATCGTCACCGGCGTGACCGGGTACCCCATCTCGCGCATCATCTTCGCCGCCGGCCCCTTGAGCGCCTTGCCGCCAATGATGGGCGTCACCGCCACCTTGGGCGCGCGCAATTTTTTCAACAGGGAACGCATCTCGCCGACGCTCAGGATCGGATCGATGCTGAGATAGGGATTGCTCGGACAGAAAACAACCACATCCGCGGCCAGCAACGCCGCATAGGCGGCTTCGGGGAGGTTCGCCTCCGCAGCGCCGACAAATGAAACGTCGATCACGCACGGTTCGCAACGTCTCCCGACGAAGTAATGCTGGAAAGGCAGGTCGCCTTCATCGGTGTGGACGAGCGTGCGCACCGGCGCGTCGCTCATCGGGAAGATGTGCGAAGGAACGCCAAAAGCGCGGCGCAGGCGGTCGGTGACTTCGGTCAGGCTGACCCCCTGACGCAGCCATTCGGTGCGCCGCAGATGAACGGCGAGGTCTTTGTCGCCAAGGCGGAACCAATCTTCCCCGCCCAACAGCCCCATCGTGTGCAGCACGGTGAAACTGTCATCGGCGCGCCCCCAGCCGGTCTCTGGGTTGTTGACGCCGGCGAGGTTGTACATCACCGTGTCGAGGTCCGGGCAGATGGTCAGCCCCCAGTGCTCGAAGTCGTCGCCTGTGTTGACGATCACCGAGAGCGCGCCAGGGGGCAACACGGCCTGCAGCCCTGCCGACAGCCTGGCGCCGCCGACGCCGCCCGCCAGCGCTACGACGCGCAGGGGAAGCAGATCGTCTGATCGCAACGATTCAAATGGATCGGAAATAGGCCTCTGGTCGTTGTTCACCATCATCTCCACACGAGACAGTCGGCAAGCGGGCGCCGCGCCTTTTGCTTGCTTTCCGCCGGATAGCCAAGCGTCAGAATCGCCTGCGGCTCCCACGATTCAGGCAGGTCGAGCGCGCTGCGCACCGGCGTCGGCGCAAAGAGCGGCGCGCACATCCAGCAGGCGCCTAACCCGGCGGCGTGCGCCGCCAACAACAGGTTCTGACAGGCGAGCGCCACGCTCTGCACAGCCATGATCCATTCTGCGCGATTGCGGGCGGCGTCTGGATAGACATCCATCTCTTCCATCGTCACGCAAGGGACGATCAACACCGGCGCACCGGTGAGACGGGCATGGCTGATGGCGATGCGACGCTCAACGGTGGTAGGGTCGGCGCCATCGTTCGTCAGGTCCCGCCGCCAGGCCTCCGCCATCGAGGCGCTCAAGCGTTCTTTGGCGGCGTCAGAGCGCACGATGCAGAAGCGCCACGGCTGACGATTGTGCGCCGAGGGCGCCCAGATCGCAGCGGTCAACAATTTCTCCAGCAGCTCGTCGGCGATCGGTTCATCGGTGTAGCGACGAATGGAACGTCGCGTCTGCGCGAGATGGAGAAAAGTGGCGAGCGAATCGTCGCCGTCAGGCTGGAAATCCGCACAGCCAGGGGACCATCGCGCTTCTGCGCCGGTCGCCGGCGCCTCGACTATGGAAGCTTCACGGATTGACGTTTGCATTGATGAAAATTATAGCATGGGGACGCCCGGCGAGAAACCAAAATCTGGCTGACGAGCAGAGGTTGCGCCGTTGAACCTGACAATCGATAGAGTGAATTTCGCCAACAGGCGGCGGTGAAGGTGGGTGCGGCTCGCAGCCGCGTACATTCCTGACGTTCCCGGTGGACTGTGCATCATCGATAGCCGTAAAATTTGTTGTATAATCCGCTGCAAGGAGCAATCCGCTGTTCAATCCGTTCAACATCGGACAAGGCGTAGGAGCGAATCCTGCGCATGGTAGGCCGCCTCGGAGAGAAAGCACACCCAACGAAGAACCCAAGGAGAGTCCATGATGTCAGAAACACGCTACACACGGGTCGCCCTCTATCTGCAAGACAAACACCCGATTCGAGATGGCATGGAATATGCGCGTTACGCCGAAGCCAAAGGCTTTGAAGCGGTCTGGCAGGCGGAGAGCCGGCTCGTGCGCGACGCCATCGTGCCGATGGCCGCCTACGCAGCGGTGACGGAGCGCATCAAAGTTGGCTCCGGCGTGATCAACAACTGGACGCGCAACATCGGCCTGCTCGCCGCCACCTTCCTGACGCTCGACGACCTGGCGCCGGACCGCATCATCTGCGGCATCGGCGCGTGGTGGGACCCGTTGGCGAAAAATGTAGGCATCGAGCGACGCAAACCGTTGACGGCGATGCGCGAGACGGTCGAGCTGCTGCGGCGGCTGCTGGCGATGGAGCGCGTCACCTTTCACGGCGAGTTTCATCATCTGGAAGGGGTGGAGCTGGACGTCGTGCATGGCCGTCGCGAGCCGCGCAACGTTCAGATCGTGATCGGCGCCACCGGACCGCAGATGATGGAGCTGACCGGCGAGATCGCAGACGGCGTTTTGCTCAACTACTGCGTGCCGCCGGAATACAACCTCGAAGCGATGGAGCATCTGGAGCGCGGGGCCGCCAAAGCAGGCCGTCGCCTTGAGGACATCGATCGTCCCCAGCTCGTCGTCTGTTCGGTTCACGAGGATCGTCAGGTTGCGCTCGACGGCGCGCGCGAGCTGCTCACGCAGTATCTGGCGCAGCAGCCTCACATCGCCAAAGCCAGCGGCGTCAAGCCTGAAGTCGTGCAACAGATTCAGTCGATCCTGGGATGGCCGGCCACCAAAGAGCAGGTGCGCGCGGCGATGAAATACGTCCCAGATGAGCTGGTGCAGCGCATCACGGCCAGCGGGACGCCCGCCGAAGTCAAAGCCAAGGTGCGCGAGTACATCCGATACGGCGCCACCTGTCCGGTGTTGTATCCTCTGGGCGACGTCAAGTTGATGATCGACACCTTTGCAGATGGATATTGAAGGGAGCATGATTTTGTTGAGTGAGGTTGTATGGCGCTAACGATTGGCGTCCTTGCGCTGCAAGGCGCATTCATCGAGCACGAGGCGATGCTGCATCGGCTGGGCGTGCGAACGGTGGAGGTGCGCAAGCCAGAGCATCTGGCCGGGTTGGATGGGCTGATCCTCCCCGGCGGCGAGAGCACCACAATGGGGCTGGTGGCGGAGCGCTGGGGACTGGTGGCTCCTCTGAAGGCATGGGTGCAGGCGGGAAAACCCATTTGGGGCACCTGCGCCGGCATGATTCTGCTTGCAAACCGTGCGATCGGCCAGAAAGCGGGTGGACAGCCGCTCATCGGAGGCCTCGACGTGACCGTCAGCCGCAACTATTTCGGTCGTCAGAACGAGAGTTTCGAGACATTTCTACGCGTGCCAAGGTTAGGCGAAGAGCCTGTGCGCGCTGTCTTCATTCGGGCGCCGGCCATCGTCGAGGTGGGGAGCGATGTGGAGACGCTGGCGCGCATCGCCGGCCGCGGCGAAGAGGTCGTCGTCGCCGTGCAGCAAGTCAACATCCTGGCGACGGCCTTTCACCCGGAGTTGACGGACGACCTGCGCTGGCATCAGCTCTTTATCGAAATGGTTGAGGCGCAAAAGGGACGAGGCGAATTGAACTTGGAGAGAGCGGAGCAAACCTGCTGACGCCCGGGTTGGCTGCCGAATTTTCCAAAAGGGCTTGACGTCTCGGCGGCGCCGACGCCAATGAAAAACGCCCGTCGACCTTCACAGTTGCTCTGAGCTTCTGTGAAGGTCGACGGGCGTTTTCGTGCAGGGATGTTCTTACTTCCCCAGGCGTTTCTTGAACTCGGCTGTCAGCGCCGGCAACACCTGAAAGAGGTCGCCGACGATGCCGTAGTTTGCCTTCTCGAAGATGGGCGCTTCCGGGTCTTTGTTGATAGCGACGATCACCTTGCTGCCGCCCATGCCAGCCAGATGCTGAATGGCGCCGCTGATGCCCGCAGCGATGTAGAGGTCCGGCTTGACCGTCTTTCCCGTCTGCCCCACCTGATGTTTGTAGGGGATGTAGCCGGCGTCGACGGCGGCGCGACTGGCGCCTACGGCGGCGCCGAGCACGCTGGCCAGCTCCGCCACCAGCGCAAAACCCTTGGCCGGGTCTTGCGCGACGCCTCGTCCACCGGAGACGATGATCGACGCGTCGGTCAGGCTGATCTCGCCGGTGTCCGTCGATTTCACTTCAAGCACTTTCTCTTTGACGTCGTTTTCGCTGAGGCCAGGGTCGAGCGTCCGAACCTCGCCGCCGGGGGCGCCTGGCTCCGGCATGGGGAAGGAGCGCGGACGCACGCTGACCACCTGGACAGGGCTGTTGAACGTGACGTCGGCGAGGATGTTGTTCGAATACACGGAGCGCACGGCCACCAACCGGCCATTTTCGACGCGCAGATCGATGGCGTCCGGCGCATAGCCGGCGTCGAGCTGGCTGGCGAGCATGGCGGCGACTTCGCGACCGCGCACGGTGGCCGCCGTGAGCACGACGGTGGCGCCGACCGCCTCCACCGCCTTGCGCAGCGCAGCCGTGTAGGCGCTCAGCCGATAATTGGCCAGCACGGGACCGGTGATCGCCAGCACGACATCCGGCCCGTATGGTCGCACACTCTCGGCGGCGGAGGCGTTGTCGCCGAGGACGGCGGCCACCGTCTGCGTTCCAAGGGCGGCGGCAATCTCCCGAGCTTTGCCCAATACTTCAAACGAATTGGGAACCACCCCATTCTGATTTTGTTCGATCCAGACCAGTACAGACATGAGTTCGTCTCCTATATCACCTTCTCGGCCAACAGCGCGTCGACCAGTTTGGCGGCTTTTTCTTCCACAGTGGCGCCCTCAATGATGACGCACTTTGTCTTGCGCTCTTCCGGTTTGCGGATGTTCGTCCACTGCGTCTTGCCCGAGCCGGAGGCGATGCCCAGCTCCGCAGCCGGCGTGGACGGAATCACGGCTTTGCTCGCCTTGCGGATGCCCATAAAGCTGGGGTAGCGCGGCTCGTTGATCTCCTTGCCGACGCTGATCACGGCGGGCAGCGGCACGCTGATGGTCTCCTGCGCGCCCTCCACCATGCGTTCGACGGTGATCTGTCCGTTGGAAATATCCACGATTTTCGTGACGGCGCTCACCATCGGCCAGCCCAACTGCGCGGCCACGCCGGCGTAGACGGCGCCGCTGTTGTCGTCGACGCTCTGTTTGCCGGTCAGGACCAGGTCTGCGCCCTGCGCCTTCACGGCAGCCGCCAACGCCGCCGCCGTGGTCCACAGATCGCCGCCGCTCAGCGCACTGCTGTCGATGAGGGCTGCGCCGCCGACGCCCATCGCCAGCGCATGCTTCAGCGCATCGACGGCGTCCGGGGAGCCCATGCTGATGGCGACGGACTCGACGTCGTAGCGATCGCCGAGCAGGATCGCCTCTTCGACGGCGAACTCATCCCAGGGGTTGATCACCATCGTAGCCTTGATCTTGCCGCTGCGGACATCTTCCGCCGACACTTTGGGGAGCTCGGCGGTGTCCGGCGTCTGTTTGACGAGCACAACAACTTTCACGTTTTGACCTCCTGTTCGGGTCTTTCAAAGAAGTTTTTCAGACTGAAAGGCTGTTTTGCTGCAATTCATCAAATCATCTCTGCGCTTCAGCGACCGGAGGCGCATATGTCATCTTGCACGCAATTGAGAACAATCTGTAGGGACAGATGTCATTGCGCTGCGTTCACTTCGTCCTGTGCATCCTGTGGAGAGCCGACGACTCGCATTGACTTTTTCAAGTATAGCGCATTGGGTTGCAGAGATGTTGAAGCACTGTTGTAAGAACCGGATGGTTGTAAGAGATCGTAGACACAACGGACGGCGAACCCGATATCAAACAAAAAGGAGGGAAAACGCCGTTGTTTTCGCCTCCTTTTCAAGAGAAGAATATCGCTCTTCTCGCTTGTTGTGGCACTATACCATCATCGGGAGCGAATTGGCAAAGCAGGTGGGGCATGGCGATCCAGGGCGATTACAAGATTTTTCTCGTTGGTCTGTCCCTTGTGACGATTTTCATCAGCTATTCGACGCTGGCCACGGCGCGGCTGTTGAAACGCTGGCAGCCGCCCGAGAACCCGCTGCTCGATCGCGTAGACACGATCTTGCGCTTTTTTCTGATCGCATTGTGCATCGTTTTGGGGTTTCTCAGCGGGCTCGACGCCGCCACACTCGGCTGGACGTTTCAGCAGCCGCTGCGTCAGATGCTGATCGGAGCGGGGATCGGGATGACGCTGGCGCTGGTTTTGCTCGGATTGTCCCGCCAGGCCGGCAAAAAGGGGGGCGAGCGCTTTGTGTCTCAGCGTTTTATCGAAATGATTCTTCCCCGCTCCAAAGCTGAAGCCTACCGAGTCGCTCTGGCGTTAGGGCCGGTCGTGTTCTTAGAGGAGCTGCTTTTTCGCAGTTTATTGATCGGAGGTCTGTCGCCGCTTTTCCCTGCGCCGCTCCTGATGGTGCTCGTCAGCATTCTCTTCGGCGTTTTGCATGCGCCGCAGGGGCTGTGGGGCATGGTGGGAGCAGGCGCGGCGGGTATGATCTTCGGGACGCTTTTTCTTGCTGAACAGAGCCTCATTGCGCCTGTTGTGGCGCACTACGTCGCCAACGTGGTGCAAATTGCGCTGGCGATGCGACTACGTGCAAAAAGGAAAGCGGATCAGCTCGCCGGGATTTCGTCCACTGTGGATTGAGGGGCGGCCAGGTTATAGAGACCGGCGCGACCGTTGCGACGAATTTTGAGCAGCTCGCGCACCATGTTGATGGTGTCGTGCACAGGACGCACTCGGCTGTCTTCCTGATAGTACCAATGGATCGGCACTTCGATCAGGCGCAGGCCGTGCTGGCGAGCAATGTAGAGCACTTCGACGTCAAAGCTCCATCCTTCAATTTGTTGCAGCGGAAAGAGGTGCAACGCCGCCTGACGGGTGAACATCTTGAAACCGCACTGCGTGTCCTGAATGCCCGGCACCGCCATCATGCGCACCAGAAAGTTGAAGACGCGACCCATGATGTGACGATAGAGAGGCTCGTTGTAGCGCACGGCGCCCGGCGCCTCCCGGCTTGCAATTGCGATGTCAAACATTTCCGGGGGTTGAACCGGGGGCAGAAATTTGACGATCTCCTCGATCGGCATGGCGAGGTCGGCGTCGCAAATGAAGCGGTAGTCCCCCTGCGCCGCCAACATGCCGACCTTGACCGCGGCGCCTTTGCCAGGGCTGCTGTGCAGAAGCGCAAGGCGCACCTTGCCTTCGGCGTCCTGATGGGCGTCGATGAAAGCCTGCACCACTTCCGTCGTTCGATCGGTGGAGCCATTCTCAACGACGAGCACTTCGCTCTTATACGCCTGTTGTTGGAGGAAGGCGACGACTTTTTCCAGGGAAGGGGGCAGCCGCCGCTCTTCGTTGTAAGCGGGAATAATGATGCTCAAAAAGACCGTCTGGCTTGCATTGCTCACAAAAAGGCATCCCCTCAAGCGATCAGGCTAATCAACGCCAACAGCAAAAACACCTGTACGACAATTGCGCCTCCCCACAGCATGTGCGCTGCAGTCTGATGCCGCTGACCCGCCAGCCAGACGCCGCCGATCGCGTTGACGGCCCACGCCAACAACCCGATGAACACCAGCCGAAACAACACCGTTTTTTCGCGAATTTCGACCGGCAACCCCTGGCTATTGTAACGAACCGCCAGAACGTCGGGCAAATCGGGGAAGCGAATTGTCAACACTGCGAAGAGCAAAAGCACGCCGACCAAGCCGATCCCTAACAGCCACAGGCCCTGACGATCGGCGCCCAAAGTGGTGGCGAGCCAGGTGCGTCGCACTCGCTCCGGCTGGACATTCTGCGTAGCGCCCAGTCGGCGCCGTTCCTGCAGCGCCTCGATGAAGCCCACTTCATCGGACGGGGACAGCACATACGCGCCGACGTCCGTCTTCAATGTGATGCATTCTGAGGGGGGGCGCGTGGCGCAGAGGTGAATCGACTGCGCCGAGGGCTGCGCCTCGACGTCGAGGAACGGAAGAGGCCAACGCAGCAGGTTGGCTTTGGGCGCCTCCAACCACGGCGCCCCTTGCACGATCTCGCGCACACTTTGCATCGGGATGACCTGTTGAAAATGCGCCCAATGCAAGGTCACGGCGTTGCGGTCGATCCAATATTCGACCGAGAAAGCGGCCCAGGTGCGATAGATGAGGTGAATGAGCACAGGAATGCTGAGCACCACCGCCAGAAAGAGCACAAACTGGAGCAGATCGATCGGGCGACGCAGCGCCCAGACCACCATCAGCAGATCGATCAGAACGATCCAGACGATGACTGCAACGCCCTCCCAGCGCGCAGGCGCAGGCTTTGCTGCAAAAACCATCCTATTTTACCCTCAGCCCATCCAACGAAAACGCCGGCCGTTCGATGCGCAAAGTTTCTAAAAATGCATAGTGCGTCATATCCAGCGAGATCGGCGTCACGCTGACGTATCCTTGTTGGATCGCCCCGACGTCGGTGTCCGGATCGTCTTCGTCTATCGGTCGCGAGCCGCCCAACCAGTAGTATGGGCGTCCATAGGGGTCGCGACGCTGTTCGACCTCGCTGGCGTCGTAATGACGTCGGCCCATGCGCGTGAGGCGGACGCCGGCGAAGTCGGCTGCAGGCACGTTGACGTTGAGCAGCGTATATTCGGGAAGGGGGTTGTGCAGCACATATTGCGCAATGGCGCAGGCCACCTCGCCCGCCCTGCGGCGCACGGCAGCGGCGTCGGCGTCTTCTTCCTCGAAGAAGGAGGCGCTCACCGCAATGCCGGGCGCTCCTTTGATGACCGCCTCCATCGCACACGCCACCGTGCCGCTGTAGGTCACGTCAACGCCGAGGTTATAGCCGGCGTTGACGCCGGCGACGACCATGTCTGGAATGACCTCCAGGGCTCCGCCCATCGCTAACGCCACGTAGTCGGTCGGGCTGCCGCTGCTGCTGTAGGCAGGGCTGCCGTCGGCCAGCTTCGTCTTGTGAATGCGTAGAGGCTTATGCATCGTCTTGAGATGGCTGGAAGCGCTCCAGTTGCGCTCCGGCGCAAGCACAATCACCTCGGCGATCGACGTCAGCGCCTGCTTCAGCGCCAGCAACCCAGGCGAAAAGACGCCGTCGTCATTCGTCACCAAAATGGTTGTCATCCTCGAAGTCCTCGTTTATTGTTTGCGGTGGCGCACATAGACCCGCACTTCTGCACTTTCCGCTCGATTGCCGGCGGCGTCGTAGGCGATCGCCTTGAAAAGATGTCCTTCAAAGTAGACGCCGCCGTTGGTGACAATGGCCTGGAAGCCGCCGGGATAGGTGACAACTAGCCCGGGCTGCACCTCTGGGTCGTCGGACTGGAATCCCGGCCATGGCTGCCCGCCTGCCGCCGAGTTGAGATCGCGCATGGTGATCTTCCAGCGTTCGTTATAGGGCGCCACGGTGCTTGTGACAAAGACGCTGCCGTTGATCATGAACTCGACGCGATCGATGGCCAGGTTGTCGTTGACCAGAGCGTTGACGTTGATCTGTTCATCCGTCTCCATGACGAAGAGCTGATCCGGCCGCGGCTCCGTCAGTACGATGGTCGGCGGCGTATTGTCGATGGTCACAGGGATGGCCACCTGTCGCACGCCGTCCCCGCGGTTGACGGTCAGCCGCACCATGTACAGCCCTTCGGCCAGGGTGCGGGTGTCCAGCCGCTCCAACACGCCGTTTTGAACTTCTTCGCCGTGCTCCGGGCCGATTTGAATCCATTCCGTCGGATCGAGGCCGGCGCCGATCTCCAGTCGATAGGGGCCGCCGCGGGCGTTGCCGATGAACTCCACCTCGCCGGAGATGTAGCTGCCCAACGCCGGCTGAATGATGGCGATGTCCGGGTCGAAATCTTCAGGGCGCAGCGACGCCATCGTGGTGGGCGGCTGGGGGATGCCGTTTTCCGCCACCCAGTCGGCGGCCTCGCGCGGCAGGATCATATAGACGCGGCGCTCGATGCGCTCGGGCGGCGTCGCCGGCCCGGCCAACAGCCCGGTCTCCCGGTCGATCTCAAATTCCTGCCAGACGTTGTCGAGCATGGTGGGTTCGGTGCCGGCCACGAAGATCTCGGTGCGCTGCTCCTGACACTGGGGCGTCGGCAGCAGCCCGCTCGGCATACAGACGACGCGCTGGATTACGCCAGGCGGCATCGGATACCAGCGCGGGGGTTCGTTCTCATGATATTTGCGCATCACTGCGTTCCAGATCGGCGCAGCGCCGGAGAGGCCGGTGACGTTGCGCATCGACTCGTTGTCGGTGTTGCCGACCCAAACGCCGACGGTCAGTTGCGGCGTGAAGCCGACCGTCCAGTTGTCTTTGAAGCCGTTGGTGGTGCCGGTCTTGACGGCCACCTTGCGATCGGGCAGGGTGAGCGCCGTGTTGGCGCCGAAGGCGGGCGCGCGCGCCACGTCATCGCTCAAAATGTCCTGCATCAGGTACGCCACCTCGGCGCTGAAGATGCGCTCGGCCTGGGGCTGCTCGTATTTCTTAAGAATGTTTCCCTCGCTGTCGCGAATCTGCAGGATCGACACCGGGTTGAGCGTGCGATAGCCGCTGCGCAATTGGCTCGGCGGCACCGGCTCACCCACCATGACGCCGCTGTTGGCGAAGACCGAATACGCGTAGGTGTGGTCGAGCAGGGAGACCTCGCCGCCGCCCAACACCAGGCTGAGGCCATAGAAGCTCAACCCGCGGTTCAGTCCGTTGATGCCCATGCGGTGCGCCGTGCGCAGCGCCTCGGCTACGCCCACCTGCTGCATCACGCGAATGGCCGGAATGTTGTACGAACGCGCCAAGGCATTGCGCAGCGACACCGGACCATGATATTGTCGGTCGTAGTTCTCCGGCCGATAAAAGGTGCCGTCCGCCTGGGGAAAGGCCGTCGGGACGTCCAGAATCATGGTCGCCGGCGTCATGCCCTTCTGCAGCGCCGTCAGATACACGTAGGGTTTGAAGCTGGAGCCGGGCTGGCGTTCGGCCAACGCCACGTTGACCTGGCCGTCGATCTCGCGGTTGTTGTAGTCGAGCGAGCCGACCATGGCCAGAATTTCGCCGGTGTCGTTTTTGATGGCGACGACGGCGGCGTTGCTGGCGTTCTTATCCTGCTCCTGCAGGATGCGCACCTGTTCGCGCGCCACCTGCTCGGCGTATTTCTGCAGCTCCACATCAAGCGTGGTGTAGACGGTCAACCCTTTGCGCCAGATGAAGAACGGATCATCCGTCGTGTTGTATTGCTGCTTCAACTGGTCGAGCACGTAGAGCGCAAAGTGGGGCGCCGTCAGGATGTCGAAGCGCTCGGCCACGGACCTGCGCACCGAGAGCTCCTCCTGGAAGGCGGCGTCCGCCTGCGCCTGCGTGATGAAGCCGGCTTCGACCATCGCCTGCAAGGTGACGCCCTGACGCCGTTTGGCGTCCTCCGGGTTGTCGATGGGGTTGAGCGCCGGAAATTGCGGGATCGCCGCCAGCATGGCTGCTTCAGCAAGAGTCAGATCGCGCGCGCTTTTGCCAAAGTAAACCTGGCTGGCCGCCTCGACGCCGTAGGCCAGGTTGCCGTAGAAGTTGTAGTTCAAATACCATTCAAGCAGCTTTTCTTTCGGGTAGCGCCGCGTCAGCTCGAGGGCGAGCACCACCTCTTTGATTTTGCGCGCGTAGCTCTGCTGTGCGCGCTCCTCCGGCGGAATGAAGATGTTCTTCACAAGCTGCTGGGTGATCGATGAGCCGCCCTGCACAGCTCCGCCTTGAAGATTCGAGACAAAGGCGCGCAACAGGCCGCGTACGTTGATCCCAGGATTCTCAAAAAAGTTGCGGTCTTCCAGCGCAACCGCCGCCTGCCAGATATAGGGGCTCATGCGGTCGAGCGTTATGAAGCGCCGGTCGCCGCCGAAGGGGCGCGGGTCGACGCTCTCGTACAGGAGATGCTGGCCGGTGCGGTCGTAGATGCGCACCGTCTGAAATTGATCCTGCTGTTGCTCGATTACGCTGACGTCGGGCAACTGAGCGGCGTATTCCTGATAGACGCCGAACACCGCAGCGGCGACAACGCCGGTGAACGCAGCGATTGAGGCGCCGATGACGAACAGGAAAATCAGGAGAAGTTGGGTGAGCCGCAGCCAGATTCTTGGTTTTGTTTGCTCGGCTCGCTGTCTGCGTCGCCGGGCCATGAGAATGGTGTCGTGTCGGTCTAATCGTTTTGTCATAACTCAGCCGTGTAGCGTAACACGTTTTGACCAATCCTGCCAAACAGCCTGCGCATCAAGTTCAAATCATTTTGGACAAAGGCTTCTGCATGGAAGTCACAGGCTTTCCTGTATGACGACTTTCTTGCATGAGAACTTTTTCCTACCTCACAATTTTTTCCACGACGAGCAGATGGCTCAATCCCAGGATGCAGAGCGGAGAGCGCTCCATCGCATAGGTGAGACGACGCAACAGTCTGCCCAAGGCCGGACGACGTTGCACGATGTTGTCGTATCCGGGAAAAACCTGGCTGTGATGCACGATGCGCACCGGTTGACCGATAAAAAGGCGGCGCAGGCCGGCGGCCGTGTACGCGCGCACATGCGGCGCCAGCCGATTGCGCAAGGCGTCCGGCAGGTAGTTGACCAGCGGAACGTTGCCGAAATGATAGACGCCGCGCCAGTAAACGCCGTGCGTCTCGAAGGGATAGAGGCGATTGGGGACGAAGATCACGGCGCGGCCGCCGGGGCGCAGCACCCGCACCATCTCCGCCACTGCCGCACGGTCGTCCGCCACATGCTCGAGCACCTCATGGCTCAGCGCCAGATCGACGCTCTGGTCGGCGAAGGGCAACGCCTCGGCTGCAGCCAGGCAGAGCAGGGCGTCGGGTGCGTTGCGTTGTGCGACGCTCAGATAGTCGGCTTCGATGTCGACGCCGCTTATGCGCTCTGCGTATGGCGCCAGTGCGCGCACGTACATGCCGACGCCGCAGCCATCCACCAGGATATGCTCGACGCGCTCCCGGCCCGCCAGCCCCCAGCTTATGATCATCTTCAGGCGACGATTTTGCCCTTCTCGCCAGACAAAGCTTGGGTTGCCACGGAGCGCCGCCCGTTCTCCATGCAGGTTGAATGTTTCCATGATTCTGCTGTTCTCAACGCTGAAAGAAATGTAAAAGTTCGCGGACTGCTATCGAGCCGGCGAAGGCAGCTTCGTGCCGACGTGAATGGCCACGGAGCGCATCATGCGTTCCACAAAGAAGACATGGTGGAGACCGGCTCTCTCCATCAGGCGCGCCAGTTCAGCGGGCGGTGGAAATTCCACCGTGCTGTGGGGGAGATACGCATACGCCTGGCGATCCCGCGCCACGAGGGAGCCGATCAGCGGCACCATCTGAAAGAAGTACAGACGGAAAAGCGGGCCGAGCGGACTGTTGGAAGGGGGCGTCGTCTCCAGACAGACGACGCGACCGCCCGGCTTGGTGACGCGCGCCATCTCGCGGAAGGCCGCCACGCGATCCACGACGTTGCGGATGAGAAATCCACTCACCACGGCGTCGAACGTGTTGTCCGGAAAGGGCAGTGCACAGGCGTCCGCTTGAATGAAGGGCAACCGCAAGCCCGGGACTTTATCGACGCCCGCCGCCATCATCTCGTAGGTGAAATCAGAGCCTACTGCTCGCACCGTCGGATAGCGCCGCATGGCCATGTAGGCGATGTCGCCTGTGCCTGTTCCGACATCCAGCAAAAGGCCGTGAGGCGGCAAGTTGCAATAATCGAGCATCTCGCGGCGCCACCGCTGATCCTGCCCGAAGGTCATGAGCCGGTTCATCAGATCATAGGTCGGCGCAATCCGCGCAAACATGCGATTCACATAGAGGGCTTTTTCTTCGGGAGGCGGCAACACGCTGCTTTTTGTGGCCTCTGAATTCATCACTTCGGTGCTCATCTACACTCGTAGCTCACTTCATCGCAGAATGCCTGCAATCTGTTCGGCCAGGATGATGCTGTTCATTTCGCCCATCCAGATCGAGCGAATCACGCCGGTTTCATCGATGAAGTAGGTGGTGGGCAGGCCGCGCACGCCGTAGCGCTCTCCGACGAGCTGCTCGCCGTCCAGCGGCACGATGACGGTCAGGCCGACCTCCTCCACAAAGCGCTGCACGCGCTCGATCGGCTCGGCCTGGTCGATGGCGGCGAAGACCACGAGGCCATCGTAGTGTTCGGCGGCGCGCTGAATGGCGGGCAGCTCGCGCCGGCAGGGGCCGCACCAGGTGGCCCAAAAATTGAGCACGACAGGCTTGCCTCGATAATCGCTCAGGCGAAATTCGCCGCCGTCCAGCGTCGGCAACGCAAAGTCGGGCGCAGGCCGTCCCACGGCAGGCTGCGGCGCAAGAGAAGACGAATTGTCTTGCGCAGGGGCGTCCGGCTGGGTCCACCAGACCCAGCCGCTCCCCAGAAACAGCAACAAAACGAGGATGATTGTCCAGCGATTCATTATGCGTTGGCCCAATCGGAATGGAAGACGCCCTCCATGTCGATGCGCTCGTAGGTGTGCGCGCCGAAGAAGTCGCGCTGCGCCTGAATCAAGTTGGCCGGCAGCCGCTCGCTGCGATAGCTGTCGTAATAGGCGAGGCTGGCGCTGAACGCCGGCGTCGGCACGCCGAGCGCCACCGCCGTCTGCACGACATGGCGCCAGGCCGGCAGTCGTTCTCGCACCGCGGCTGCAAACTCCTCATCGAGCAGCAGATTGGTCAGAGACGGGTTGCGATTGAACGCTTCGGTGATTCGATTGAGGAAGCGCGCGCGGATGATGCAGCCGTTGCGCCAGATTGCTGCAATTTCGCCGAGGTTCAGCCCATAGTCGCGCGCCTTGCTGGCGGTGCGCAACATCGCCATGCCCTGGGCGTAGGCGCTGATCTTGCTGGCGTAGAGCGCCTGGCGCACGGCGTCGATCAGCGCCTGACGATCGCCGGTGTAGCGAGCCTCCGGGCCGGGCAACACCCTGGAGGCGGCCACGCGTTCCGCCTTCAGGCTGGAGAGGATGCGCTCGGTCACGGCGCTGTTGATGGTCGGCGTCGGCGCGCCGATGTCGAAGGAGTCCTGGCTCGTCCATTTGCCGGTGCCTTTCTGACCGGCGGCGTCGAGCACAAGGTCCACCAACGGTTTTCCGGTGATTTCGTCGATCTTGCGAAAGATCTGGGCGGTGATGTCGATCAGATAGCTGTCCAGCTCGCCTTTGTTCCATTCCTCGAAAATTTCGGCCAGCTCGTGCGCCTCCAGCCCCAGTCCGCGCCGCAGGAGGTCATAGGCTTCGGCGATCAACTGCATGTCGCCGTATTCGATGCCGTTGTGCACCATTTTGACGTAGTGGCCGGCGCTGCGCGGCCCCATGTAGGCGACGCAGGGTTTGCCGTCTTCCGGCGCCTTGGCGGCGATGGCGGAAAGGATGTCGGACACCAGTTTCCAGCCCTCGAGCGAACCGCCCGGCATGATGCTGGGACCCCACAGCGCGCCTTCTTCGCCGCCGCTGACGCCGACCCCCATGAAGAGCAGTCCGGCCTCCTCCAGCGCTTTAGCGCGGCGCTCGGTGTCCACAAAATGGCTGTTGCCGCCATCCATCACCAGATCGCCAGGCTCCAGCAGCGGAACCAGACTGTCGAGCACGGCGTCGACAGGGGCGCCCGCCTTCACCATGATCAGGATTTTGCGCGGTCGCTCCAGGGCGGCCACAAACTCCTCCAGCGTATGCGCAGGCGCCAGCTTCTTGCCCGGATGGGCGGCGACGAATTCATCCGTCACGCGCGTGGTGCGATTATAAATGGCGACGGTGTAGCCGTTGCGCTCCATGTTGAGCACCAGATTTTGCCCCATCACCGCCAGTCCAATCAGGCCGATGTCCGCCTTGCTCATGTTTGCCTCGTTCCTTTCTCAGTGCTCCATGAAAGTGTAGTTTATCGTAGCGTATCGAGACGTTCCGTAAGGTCGCCCATCTTATCGTTTTGTCAACACGGAACGCATGTACAGGCGCGGCTTGGGAGCCGGCGCGGGCGGCGCATAGCGTTCGAACAGGCGACCGTCCGGGATGCGACTGACCAGATGCGACAATCCCCAACCGGCGCCGGACTCCTCCAGCTGAATCGCGCGGCGCGCCTCGGCCATGGCGACGTCAACCGGGTGAAACGCCGCCAACATGCGATAGAATTCGTGAAAAAAGGCCAAAGAGGGGCGGGTGCGCAGCTTGGACGGCCGATAGATGGCGGCGGGAACGCCGCGGCGCACCACCTGTTCGCTCACCTCGGCGCCTGGGTCAAGCCCCCCTGCGCGTGCCGCGTTGCGCACCTCGATCATCGCCAGGCGCAGGGAAAAGTGGTCGCTCAGCAGCTTGCCCAGATGTTCGCCGCTGACGGCGCGGCCGCGCCCCATTTCGTCCTCAAAAACCACAACGCCGCTCTGAGTTTGCGGATCGTGCACGGCAAAGCCGATAAAATGCAAGACATGATAGTTGCGCTGACGCAGCCGACGCTGCAGGTCGAGCAACGTCGGCCTGGGCAAGCGCTCGAAGACCATGCGGCCGTCGGCGGCGAGGTAATCGACGGCGTCAAGCAGCGCGCGCCAGTCGCGTCCGACGGCGAGCGGCGGGTGCCCTTCCGGCCCGGCCATCACCACCAGCACGCGCAAGGGCGGCTCCACCGCCAGCGGACGCAAGGCGTGGGCGGCCGGTTGGCGGCGCGCCAGCGGCGTGTGCACGGAAAGCGCCAGGAATTCATCGCGCGTCTCGTCGTAGAGATATTCCCAAGGCAGGGTGCGCAGAAAGGGCGCATCGCCGAAGCTTACCTGCACGCGCAGGCTGGCGCGGCTCGTGTAGGCGAGTCGCCAGCTTTCCTGCCACAGCTCCAGAATGGGGCCGACGAAAATGGCGTGAAAGAGCTTGCCGCCGACCTCACGCGCCAGCGCAAACTGAGCGTTTCGCTGCGTTTCATCTTCCCCGGGGTCTGCAAGCAGCCGCTGCACGACGGCGTATTGATCGCGGCGCTGAAAGGGCGGCTCGAACGCAATCGTCGCCGCGCCTGCAGGGGAGCTGCGCACCGTCGCCCGATAGCCGTCCTCGGTCAAATCGAGAAAGAGGTCGAAAATCCACTCGCTCGTCATAACCCAAACATTGTAGCCCGCATCAAAAGCAGGCGTCAAAGAGCGATTGGCGGATCGCTCAAGATCGTAGGATAATAGGCCGCATCGACCTTGCGCGCGGCATCGTAGCTGCGGCTCGTAGCCACAAATTCTGGCATATCACCGTGTCACGCCGGAGGCGATGACTTCTATGAGCGCATTTTACGATGCCAGATGCAGCGCTCAGCCGCACGTTCTCGGTGGACCGCAAGGTCTTGGGAAATTCGAGGGAACGCAGCTATGAGCTGCGCCCCTTGGAAGGCGGAAGGTTGTGCGTTTCCATCCTGATGTTTCGACTGGACGCGTTGTATGCAAGTATTGATCACAGGCGGCGCCGGTTTCATCGGCTCGCACCTGGCGCGGGCGTTGTTGGAACGCGGGGATCGGGTGTCGGTGCTCGACAACCTCAGCACGGGCAGTTTCGAGAATATCCGCGCTTTTGCGCATCATCCGCTCTATTCCTTCGCCATCGACGACCTGCGCAATGCGCTTGTGCTCGATCGGCTGGCCAGCGAGGCGGACGCCATCGTGCACCTGGCGGCGGCGGTCGGCGTGCAACTGGTGGTGGAGCGACCGACCGAGACGATCGAGACCAACGTGCTTGGCACCCACGCTGTGCTGGCGGCGGCGCGACGCTATCGCTGTCGCACGCTGCTGGCCAGCACCAGCGAAGTCTACGGCAAAGGCGTCAAGGCGCCCTTTTCTGAGGAGGATGACCTGCTGCTCGGCGCTTCGAGCCGCAGCCGCTGGAGCTATGCGGCCAGCAAGCTGCTCGATGAATTTTTGGGGCTGGCGGCCTATCGGGAGTTCGGCCTGCCGGTCACGATTGCGCGTTTCTTCAACACGGTGGGGCCGGGGCAGACCGGTCGTTACGGCATGGTGGTGCCGCGCTTCGTCCAGGCGGCGCTGCGCAATGAACCGTTGACGGTCTACGGCGACGGAACGCAGTCTCGCTGCTTTTGTCATGTGCGCGACACGGTGCGCGCCATCATCGACCTGCTCGACCGACCGGACATTACGGCGGGGGAAATTTACAACATCGGCAGCAGCCACGAGGTGACGATCACCGAGCTTGCTCAAACCGTGATTGAACGCACAGACAGCCGTTCGCCGATTCAGTATATTCCTTACAGCGAGGCGTACGCTCCCGGCTTTGAAGATATGCAACGCCGCGTTCCCGACACAACCAAAATTCGCAACGCCATCGGCTGGACGCCCAAATACACACTCGCACAAATCCTCGACGACGTCATCGATTATGAACGCTCACGGCTAAGTTCTGGGGATCATTGTCATTCCACACCAGGAGGGAGGCAGCTATGAATCACACCCGATCGTTGCTGACGGCGCTGTTGCTGCTGGCGTTGGTGTTGACGCCGGTCGTCCTGTTGCATGCGCAGGAAGAAGAGCCGCCGTTGGCTGAAATTGTCAACGACGAGGGCGGCCCCGTCATCGTGCGCGGGACTATGGACTACAGCAATCCGTTGGTCGCCCTGGGCGTCGCCCAGCCGCTGATCGTGTTGGAGGATCAGGCGGGTTTCATCGATCGCAATAAAGGATTTATCTTCCCCAAGGAATCGCAGGTTTTAGGCCAGATTCTGGGCGACTTTTTCGACCCGCCCTTCGAGTGGACGCTCTCGCTGCCGATCGAGCCGCAGGGCACGCTGCGCGACGTCGACAACAACGGACGCGAGGACACAGGCGTCATGGTCTTCGCCATCGCCTACTGGACTAACATCTTCGGCGATCCCTTCCTGGAGCAGCGCGATCAGAGCGGCGGCGGCTGGTCGACGGCGTTCGCCACCACGCGCGCAGCCACCGACCCCAGCGGCAAAGGCGAAATCATCGGCGGCAAGTTGATCGTCTGGGCGCCGGATGACCAACAGGGCTTCCCCAGCGGTTTCGGCGAGGACGGCAAGCTCTTCACCGCAGACGACCCCATCGTGCGACTGCCCGCCGGCTACACGATCGTTGATCTGGACACCGACCCCTTCACCTTCGACCGCTCGCGCTATCCGGAGATGGTGCTGATCGAGCCGGAGAGCCTGACGCTCGACGACTTCTCCGACCTGAGCTACACCGAAGCCTTCGACGCCATGATCGATCTCTTCCGCCGCAAGTACGCCTTCACCGAGCTGAAGGGCATCGACTGGGATGCCAAAGCCGCCGAGTTTCGCCCTCGCTTCGAGGAAGCCGAGGCCAACAATGACGCACTGGCCTACCGCCGCGCCCTGCGCGATTTCATCTGGTCGATCCCGGACGGTCACCTGAGCGGCCCGTTCATCCAGCAAGACTTCATCGAGGCGACGCGCGGCGGCGTCGGCATCGCCATTCGAGACCTCGACGACGGTCGCACGATCGTCAACTTCGTCACGCCCAACAGCCCCGCCGAGCGCGCCGGCATTCAGCTCGGCGCCGAGATCCTCACCTGGAACGGGCAGCCGATCGACGACTACGTCGATTCGATCGTGCCCTTCTCTTCGCCCTTCTCGACCGACCATGTGCGCCGTCTGCAGCAGCTACGCTACGCCACGCGCGTGCCCATCGGCGAAGAGGTCGAAATCACCTTCAAGAACCCCGGCGACGAGGAAGCGCAGACCGTCGTGCTCACCGGCGAAGCTGAGAGCGAGAGCTTCCGCATCTCATCGTTCAACGTGGGACGCACCGGCGCCGAGCTGCCTGTCGAGTTCCGTCTGCTCGACAACGGGCTGGGCTACGTCAAAATTTACAGCTTCTCCGACAACGAGCTGCTCACCGTGCAACTGTGGGAGCGCATGATGCAGACGCTCAACCGCTTCCAGGCGCCCGGCCTGATCATCGACATGCGCCAAAATGGCGGGGGCAGCGGCTTTTTGGCCGATCAGATGGCGGCCTACTTCTTCGACGAGCCGCTGGAGCTGGGCCAGACCGGCTATTACGACGAAAGCCTGGGCGACTTCTACTTCGATCCAGATCAAATCGACCGCTTCTACCTGCCCGATGAGAGTCTACGCTATCGAGGGCCGGTGGCGGTGATCACCGGGCCGAACTGCGGCAGCGCCTGTGAATTTTTCACCTACGCTATGACGCAACAGGATCGCGCCAACGTCGTGGCCCACTATCCCACCGCCGGGCTGGGCGGCTCGCAGAATCTCTTCCTGATGCCGGAGTTCGAGTACCTGCAAATCTCGATCGGCCGTCCGGTCGACATGGAAGGCAACCTCATCATCGAAGGCGTAGGCGTGCCGCCCACGGTGCGCGTGCCTGTGACAGAGGAGACGCTTTTCGCCGAAGGCGACCCGCTCCTTGAGACGGCGATTGCCGTGGTCACCGGCGCCGAAGCGCTGCCCTACGGCGCAACGCCGTTCGAGGGCTCGCCAATCGCCCAGCCTGCGCGCCCTGCTGAGGCGGAAGCGCCGACCGAAGAGGCTGCGCCCACCCCCACCGAAGAAGCGGTGGAGGAGCCAACGCCCGCAGCCACGCCGGAACCCGCAGAAGAGGCGACGCCTGCTCCCACCGAAGAGGCGGCGGAGGAGCCAATGCCCGCCGTCACGCCGGAGCCCACCGAAGAGGCGGCCGTCGGCGCGACGGTGACTATCGTCAGCGGAGGCTCGCGCGTCATCGTGCGCTCTCAACCGGGCGCCATGGGCAGCATCATCGGCCTGGTCAACGACGGAGAAACCTACACGCTGCTCGAACGCTCCGCTGATGGCGCCTGGGTGAAGATCGACTTCGGCGAAAGGGGCGGCTGGATCAACGCCGACTTTGTCCGGATCAACGAATAGGGGGATGTTCGCCTGCCCAGAAGCTCAATACGCTTTCACGAAATCATCCGCAATTCATGTTGGGGGCGCAGCCAGGAGCCGCGTCCCCCAACCGATCGCCGGGTTGTAGATATCCCAAGGAAACGTTGCTCGCCGCGGCGCCTACGCATTACACGAAAGCTCTGTTAAAAGCTTGCAACTTTCGGGAAGGCGTCGGCGACGTCCCAGTTCTTCTGAACTTTCACCCCATCGGCACCACCAGATCATAGGGGAAGCGCGTCAGGTTGCGCACACTGCCGTCGGGCTGCAGGGCGATGGTGTCCTCGATGCGCACCCCGAAGCCGCGCTCCGGATAGTACAGCCCCGGCTCGACGCTCACCACATGCCCCGCCGCCAACAGGGTGTTGTTCCCTGGGGCGATGCTGAGCCGCGGCTCTTCGTGGATGTCCAGGCCGACGCCGTGGCCCAGGCTGTGCACATAGCCGTCATGGCCGCCGGGATGAGTGCGCGCCGTCGGATGCCCTTTCGCCTCGAAATAGTCGAGCGTCATCGCCTGCAACTCTCGACAGGGCAGACCGATCTTCACCGCCGCCATGGCCCGGTCAAAGATTTCTTTGACCTGTTCATAGGTTGCATACACTTCATCGGTGGCGTAGCCAAGACACCAGGTGCGCGTCATGTCGTGATAATAGCCGCTGCCCGTGCGAGGGAAGATGTCGAAGATGATCGACTGACCCAGCCGCAGCGCCGTGGACTCTGTCCCGCGGTTGTGCGGCACGCCCGCCTCTCTTCCTTGCGCGAAGATCGTGTCGCCCTGTTCAAAAAGACCATAATGAAGGGCGCGCACGCGCAGAAACGCTTTCACGTCGCCGACGGTGAGCGGCTCGCCGTCGGTCTTGACCACGACCTCTCCGCGCACAGCGTGGCTGCGAATAAATTCCTGCACATCGCCGACGATCAAGCTGGTGAGCCGTCCCGCCTCCGCCATCTCTGCGATTTCATCGGCGTCTTTCGTCTCGCGCGCCAGGCTGAACAGGGAGCGGCCGAATTCGCCCACAAGCTCGACGTTGCTCACTTGCGCCTGCAGAGCGTTCAGCAGCGTCATGGCGGCGCCGGCGTCAAACATGCCGTAGACGCCTAGGCGCCCCTGCAGTCCTTCATCGCGAATCACGTCCGTAAAATAGGCGACCTGCGCCGCCAACTCATCGCCGCCGTGCTCCTGCAAATAGCGCATCGGATTATAGACGGCGTCGCGATCGATCAGCCGCAGCCCTGTCTGCGCCGCCGTGTCGCGCTCCATGCCGCCGTGAATCAGCGTGAGCGGCCCGTTGCGTCGCTTGACGATCAGCGCGCGCTCCAGATGGGCGCCGCGCGTCAGATAATTCATGACCGGATTTCCGGCGGAGTCGCCGAGCACCAGAAAAGCGTCGAGATTGCGTTCTTCCATCAGGCGATCGAGGTCTTGTTTCATAGTTGTTCTTTCTTCTTTGTGAGTTTTTGGATATGTTGCGTGGTGCGTGTTGCGTGGTACGTGGTGCGTGTTTTGTCACGGAACACGGAGCACGCACCACGCAACACGGCCAACTCTTGCTCGATTCATTCATGATTCTACGGCTTCAGGGCGCTGCGCCAGGATGGCTTCCGTGGTTTGAGCGGTCTCATCGTCCGCCGTGGCGAGCAGTCTCCAGCCCCAGCTGCTGACGAGCTGGGCCAGCTCGCCTTCTTCCAGCAAATAGTCGGGGTTGGAATTCGGACGAATTTTGAGCGCACCTCGATGAAAAGTCTGCATGGCCAGCAACCCTCCTGGACGGACGGCCGCGCGCAGCCATGGCCATAGCCGACGATCCAGAAAATAAAAACAGGTGACGCAGTCGAAAGCATTCGCCGGCGGGCGCCATACATCCAGATCGGCGTGGATGAACGCCACGCGTTCGGAGACGCCCAGGCGTTCGGCGGCCTCCTGCGCCAACGCCAGCGCGGCGTCGCTCACATCGACGCCGACGGCGCGCCAACCGCGCTGTGCAAACCAGAGGACGGTTCCACCGGCGCCGCAGGCCAGGTCAAGCGCGGCGGGCGTTTCTCCGGTGCGACGACGCGCCGTCGCCACGTCGTCGACGATCTGTGCATGCGCCGCCAAAAACCGGTTGGGCTTGGCCTCGATCGGCGCATCGCCGCTCTGATAGCGTTCATTCCAGCGGGTGCGATCCTCCTGCGTCATGGGGCCAGCGTATCACTGCTGCGCCGGGAAAGCAAGCAGCGCACTCTGGCTTTTGGGGCCTGGCGCCTCGAGCGATTCGCCATTGGCGCAACGCAGGCAGGCTGGCGCCGTTCGGTTTGCTATCAGGTTGTCGAATCGCACTGTTTCTTCTACAATTAGGAAACATAGACTTCCAGATGCACACCTCAACAGGAAGGAAGGCCATGAGAACAATCGCCATGATTTTGGCCGGGGGCGAGGGCACGCGGCTTACGGTGCTCTCCGAGGAGCGCGCCAAACCGGCCGTGCCTTTCGCCGGTAAGTTCCGCATCATCGATTTCACGCTCAGCAACTGCGTCAACAGCGGCATCTACACGGTGGGTGTGTTGACGCAGTATCGCCCGCACAGCCTTCATGACCATATCGGCATCGGCAAGCCGTGGGACCTGGACCGCAGTCGCGGCGGCGTGCGCCTGTTGCAGCCCTATCAGGCGCGAAAGGGACAATATTGGTACGCAGGCACGGCGGACGCCATTTATCAGAACCTCAACTTTATCCATGAAAATCGCGCCGACAATGTGTTGATTCTGTCGGGCGATCACATCTACAAAATGGACTATCGTCCGCTGATCGACTATCACCTGGAAAAAGGAGCCGACCTGACCATCGCCGTGATGCCCGTGCCGCTCGAAGAGACGCATCGCTTCGGCATCATGGTGGTCAACGAGGAGCAGCGCATCATCGAATTTTATGAAAAACCCAAGGATCGAGACAAGGGCAACCTGGCTTCGATGGGCATTTACGTCTTCAACGCCAACACGCTCGAACGTCGGCTCAGCGAAGGGCGGCCGGAGAAGCCGCGCAACGACTTCGGCAAGGACGTCATTCCGGCCATGATCGCAGCGGGCGATCGCGTCTACGCCTACCGTTTCGAGGGATATTGGGTGGACGTCGGCACGATCGACGCCTACTGGTCGACCAGCATGGCGCTGCTGGGGCCTTCGCCTGCGCTCGATCTCTACACCGACAACTGGCCCATCCTCACCAAATCTGAGGAGCGGCCGCCGGTGAAAATCGGCCCGCAGGCCAAAATCGTCAACAGCATGATCTCCAACGGCTGCATCATCCGCGGGCTGGTGGTCAACAGTGTGCTCAGCCCGGGCGTCTATGTCAGCCCGGGCGCAGTGGTGCAGGACAGCGTCGTCATGAACGACACCTGGGTGGGCCCCGGCGCCCGGCTGGATTGCGTCGTGATCGACAAAAAAGTGGTGGTGGGTGCAGGCGCCATCGTCGGCGTGGGCAACAAAGAGACGCCCAACGAACAGATGCCGGATCGACTTTTCGCAGGCATCACCGTCGTGGGCAAGGGCGCTTACATCCCAGACGGCGCTCAGATCGGCCGCAATGTGTTGATCAACAGCAGACGGGACGAGTCGGATTTTCCACCGGATAGAATTGTACCGGACGGCAAGACGATCTAGTTTTTAAGACCCATTTCTGTGCAAGGGGCGCAGCGGCGGCGCTGTTCGCTCCTCACAGTTGTTCCAGCGAGGTGAACGTATGGCAAACGCCTTTGCAATGATCATGGCCGGCGGCTCCAGCGAAGAGCTCAGCGTCCTGACCGAGGTGCGCGCCGAAGCCGCCGTGCCTTTCGGCGGCAAGTTCCGCATCATCGATTTCCCGCTCAGCAACTGCGTCAACAGCGGCATTTTCAATGTGGCGATCCTCACGCAATACAAGCCGCGCAGTCTCAACGATCACATCGGCATCGGCAAACCGTGGGATCTCGATCGCGCCCAAGGCGGCGTGCGGCTGTTGCAACCCTATCGCGGCGGGCGCTACGGCGACTGGCAGAAGGGCACGGCGGACGCCGTGCGTCGCAACCTCGATTTCGTCGCCCAACAGGATGAGGAGCATGTTTTGATCCTGGCCGGCGACCACATTTACCTGATGGACTATCGCCCGATGCTGCGCCAACATATCCAAAGCAACGCCGACCTGACGGTGGCCGTGCGCCGGGTCAACCCGCACGAGACGCATCGCTTCGGCATCGTCACGCTTGGCCCCGACGACCGCATCGTCGACTTTCGCGAAAAGCCCAAACGCTCGCGCGAGACGCTCGCCTCGATGGGCATCTATGTCTTCCGCAAGAATTTGCTGATGGAAACGCTCCAGGCGCACGAAGAGTATCTTGACTTCGGCAGAGACGTGCTGCCCGCCATGATCGCTCAGGGATGGTGTGTGCGCGCCTATGCGTTCCCGGGCTACTGGGCCGACGTCGGCAACGTCCAGGCGTACTGGGAGGCCAACATGAGCCTGCTGGCCGAAGACCCGGCGCTCAACCTCTACGATCCGGACTGGGTGGTGCACACGCGCAGCGAGGAGCGGGCGCCGGTCAAAATTGGAGGCAACGCGCAGGTTGGCGGCAGCTTGATCTCCAATGGCTGCTGGGTAGACGGCGTCGTCGAGCGTAGCATCCTTTCGCCGGGTGTTCGCGTAGCCGAAGGCGCGGTTGTCCGCGACAGCGTAGTGTTGGCCGACACGATCATCGAGGCGGGCGCCGTCGTCGATCGCTGCGTCATCGACAAGCGCGTGCACATCGGCGCAGGTGCGCGCGTCGGCGACGGCGACGACAACACCGCCAACAAAGCCATGCCATCCGTGCTCAACACCGGCCTTACATTGGTGGGTGAGCACTCGGTCATTCCAGAAGGGATGGTGATCGGCCGCAACGTTGTGATTCACCCCGAAAGCACGGAGAAAGACTTCGGCAGGCGCAAAAAAGTCCCCAGCGGCGCCGACATTGGGGTGAGTCTACGATGACGATTTGAATTGAACCGGCGTTTTTGATCTGCGCCCGTTTTGGCTGTGCGGCGGGAAAGTCTTTGCCAGAAAAAAGAAGAGAGGCGACGGCCGGATTTGAACCGGCGATCGGGGTTTTGCAGACCCCTGCCTTACCACTTGGCTACGTCGCCATGTTATATTAAGGGTAACAAGCGAACGAGGAAATGTCAAATTTGAAGGGCAAAAGGCAAGATGGCGAAGCTGGAATGGCGGGATGAAGAGCTGTACTGCGCTCGTTGTGGGATCTCTTTCCTGTGGACGCAGGAGGAACAAAGACAACCCGATGCCGTTGCGCCTCGCTACTGTCCGGGCTGCCGCCAGATCATGCCTGCGCCGGGGCGTGAGCGCGGGTTGGTGAAATGGTTTCACCGACGCAAACAATATGGATTTATCGTTCGCGCCCGGAAACCGGAAATTTATGTGCATCGCAACGCAGTGCGGGGAAAGCGCCTCCCCCGCCCGGGCGATCTGGTGGAGTTCACCGTTCAGGAGGGTGAGCGCGGCGTCCAGGCTACAGACGTCCGGCTGCTCGTCGTGAACGAGCCATCCTCTTGAAACATTTCATTTCACTGCAACCGCATTGCAACTCCTCTTCTGCAAGATAGATGCAACTGGACGTTGTTCCCCTGCAACGTCCCCTCGCACATGGTTCGTCCGGTGTGCAAGTTTGTTCAGTTTCAAAGCCGGCGCCGAGAACCGAGAGTTTGCATCACGTTCAAAGCAGGAGGAGAAAAAGCCATGCACGAGCAGAATCTTGCCGCACAGATGACCCAGGAATGGACGACATTGCAGCGATGGGCCGGCATTGAACGCCCTTACACCGCAGAGCAGGTGCTGCGGCTACGGGGCAGCTTCATGATCGAATATACGCTCGCAAGCATGGGCGCCGAGCGGCTCTGGAGCCTGCTGCACAGTGAGCCGTTCATCCGCGCCCTGGGCGCTCTGACAGGCAACCAGGCCGTGCAGATGGTGCAGGCCGGTCTGAAAGCGATTTATGTCAGCGGTTGGCAGGTGGCGGGGGACAACAACACGGCGGGCGAAACATACCCGGACCAGAGCCTCTATCCGGTCGACAGCGTGCCCACGCTGGTGCGGCGCATCAATAAGGCGCTGCAGCGCGCCGATCAGATCGACCATATGAATGGCCAGCATGGCCGCTACTGGATGGCGCCGATCGTCGCCGACGCCGAATCTGGCTTTGGCGGTGCGCTCAATTCCTACGAGCTGATGCGCGCCATGATCGAGGCAGGGGCGGCCGGCGTCCATTTCGAGGATCAGCTCTCTTCGGCCAAAAAATGCGGCCACATGGGCGGCAAGGTGCTGGTGCCAATGCGCGAGTTTATCCACAAGCTGGTGGCCGCGCGCCTGGCGGCCGATGTGATGGGGACGCCGACGCTCTTGATTGCCCGCACCGACGCCGATTCGGCGCAGCTGATCACCAGCGACATCGATCCCCGCGACCAGCCGTTCATCGTCGGTCGAGACCGCACCTTTGAAGGCTTTTACTCCATCAAGGGCGGCATCGAGTACGCCATCGAGCGCGGGCGGGCGTATGCGCCCTACGCCGATCTGATCTGGTGTGAAACCTCCAGACCGGACCTCGGCGAAGCGCGCGAGTTCGCCCAGGGCATCCATGAAAAATTCCCGGGCAAGATGCTGGCCTACAACTGCTCGCCTTCCTTCAACTGGCGCCGCAACCTCGACGAAAAGACCATCGCGAACTTCCAGGAGCGGTTGGGGGAGATGGGCTACAAATTCCAGTTCGTCACGCTGGCGGGCTTCCACTCGCTCAACAGCGCCATGTTCGAGCTGGCGCGCGCCTATCGAGACGAAGGCATGGCCGCCTACACGCGCCTCCAGGAGAAAGAATTCGCCATGGAGCGCGAGTTCGGCTTCACCGCCGTCAAACACCAGACTTTTGTCGGCGCCGGCTATTTCGATGAAGTGCAATTGACGGTCACCGGCGGCGCCGCCTCCACCACCGCGCTCAGCGGCTCTACGGAAGAGGAGCAGTTCGTCTCCGTCCACTGAAATGCGTAACAGCGCCTACAGCCGAAGCGCCTTCGATGTTTATGCAAGCCGACCGCAAGCCCACAGTAGGTGGGCTTGCGGCAATTGGGAGCGATGTCATGCAGGAAGGGGGACAGGCGTACAGGGCGATCGAAAATAAACCATGCTATCCTTAAATGGAGGGTGAAAATTGCGCGCCTCGAAGACGAGGCGGACGGACATGCGCCTCAAGCGGGCGCCTGCAATGGCTGATCAAAGGAGATTGCGCCATGACCAAATTTCGCATCCTGGTTCCGAACGACGGCTCCACCTTTTGCCGCCACATCTATCCACACCTGATTAAATTTTTCCCGCCTGAACGTGCTGAACTGATTTTGCTGCGCGTGGGCGCTCCGCCGGAAGGACACACACCGCTTCCTCCTCGGCCCACGGGCTACGACGTCGCCATCACGACGTTCGCCTCGGAGCGCGATGTGACGCTGGCGCGCCACCCGATCTACGCCAGCCAGGAATGGGAAAGCGCAGTGGCGGAAGTGCGCAGCGAGCTGGCGGGCGACGTTCATCTGCTGCGAGAGGCGGGATATGAAGTCGACGTCGAAGTGCGCTTTGGCGATCGAGGAGAAGAGATCGTCAAGTTTGTGGAACACCATCCGATCGACCTGATTGCAATGACCACACACTGGCGCACCGGTCTTCAGAAGCTCATCTTCGGCAGCGTCGCCCAATATGTGGTCGCTCGCGTTAACAAGCCGGTTTTGATGGTGCGCCCTCATGGCGAGGAGCAGGTTGAGGAGTGATGCAGACGTCGAAGGGGCGATCTGAAGACCGCCCCTCTCTCATTGCCCTATTGAGTCTGGCGATCCTTGAAAAGTAAAAGGACCGCTTCTCCTCTGCACATAGTCCATTCCCCATAAAAAATTATCCGGCTGCAGCCACGCCGACCCTCCGTCGAGCGTGCAATTATACGAAGAGCGTCGACATGCGCTCTTCTTGCACGAGCGCCTTCATTTCCTCGTCGGTTGGGCGACGTTCGAAGCGAGCAGCGGCGTCTAGCACTTTGGGCAAGAGGCGAATGTCTCCCACCGTGTTGAGGAAAATGCCCGGTCGACCAAGCACCCAGTGCACGGCCAGGTCGATGGAACGCTGGCTCTCTAGAGGTTGATACCAGACAGGGCTCGTGCGCTCCGCCGTCGCCCACGGGCCGCGCGTGATCGCCTTGATCGTCTGCACGGCGACGTTGCGCTCCTGGCAAAGTTTCAACAGTAACTCAAAATCATGTTCATAGACTTCGTCTTGCATCACCACATAGTTGTAGGGCAACAAGACCGAGTCGAAATCGAAGCGCTGAAGGCTACGACGATGCATGGCTGCCACAGTGCGGCCATGCCCGGTGACGCCGATGAAGCGCACCAGCCCTTGCTCGCGCGCTTCGATGCAGGCCTCCAGGGCGCCACCCGGCCCCATCGCCACGTCCCACTCGTCGGGATGCACAAGGTTGTGAAGCTGAATCAGGTCGACCGAATCGACGCGCAGGCGCTCCAGAGAGCGATGAATCTCATCTCGCGCAGCTGCGTAAGTGCGCTGGCCAGTTTTGGTCGCCAGAAAGAACTCCTTGCGGTGACGGTCCATCCAGGGGCCAATGCGCAGCTCTGAGTCGCCGTAGGAGGCCGCCGTGTCGATATGGTTCACGCCGTATTCCAACAGCAGATCGAGCGTGCGGTCGGCTTCCGCCTGTGAAACGGAAGCCAGCGCAACTGCGCCGAAAATTGTGACTGTGCTCATATGGCCGGTGCGTCCGAACATCCGTTTTTCGATCGGTTTATGCGTTGTCATGTAAGCCTCCCTTTTTCTCTTTGCCGAGCTATGAAAAATTTCCGATCGGTGACGTCAACCGCAGCGGCGCCAAAGCCAGAGCAAAAAGCCACAGCAATGGCGCGTTTCGAATCTATTATACGCCTGACCCTGATCTTTTGTCAGGTCTGTCTAAGAGCGCCAGGTGTGGATTCGATTTTTGCGTTGGACAAACGGTTGCTCTGTGCTAGAATAGCTGTCGGGAGCTTTGCAGTACATTGCAGCGCCTTCTCCATACGCCCGGTTTTGGGATAAAACGGGGCATCCATCCAGAGATTCATCATTTGAGACGAACGAAAATTAAAACAAGGAGGCTTCCTCATGCAGAACAGACGGCTGGCGCTTTTGCTCTCCATGCTGTTGATTCTGTCCACTGTGCTCACCGGCTGTATGGCGCGCCCGGGGCAGGGCAATCTGGCCGCCTCTGCGCCGCCCGATGCGCTGGTGGTGGATATTCCGGCGATTGCACTGGTCTACGATGAACAGGGTCAGGTTTCCTTGAAAGGAATCGACCTTTCTGCATTAGGCATTGAGCTGGATGCGCTGGCGCGCACACCGGAGCAGATCGCACTCGTGAGAAGGGCCGGCGTGCGCAGCGCATTTGTAGACCTGGGGCCGAATGGTCTTGCCATCTACGCCAACGGCAGGCCAATGTTGACGATGGACTGGAATGCAGAGACGCTGCAGTCCTTGGGCGCGGTGCTGGAGATCGTCGGCGTCGACAACGCCGATACATTGGTGAAGGTGTTGCCGTTGGCGCGCAACATGAGCCTGGGCGTAGCGTTCCTTTTCCCCGGCGCGGGCGACAATCCCACCCTGGTTGGGCCGGCGCCCGATCGGGCGGCTCTGCAGGCCAGCGTGCAGGCTGCGGTGTCGCAGGTGCTGGGAGAGCTGGGAATTCCCCCATTTGCAGCCGGTCTGTTGGGAGCTCTAGGGCCTCTGACGATTCGCTATGATGCGGCAGGCACGGCGACGCTGGAAGGGCTGGGAATGATCGCCGGCTTCCTGCCTCCCGACGCTCTCGCAGGCCTGAACCTGAACGCCGAGCAGATGGAGCAGGTCGCCGAACTCGGCATTCAGTCGATCAACGTGCAGACCAGGCCGGAAGGGCTGGCCATCACCCTAAACGGCAATCCGCTGCCGCTGATCCGCTGGGATAGCGGCCAAATGGCCAATCTGGTGGAGCTGGGATTGGACGGCGGCGTGCTCCCTGTTCTCACCGGCGCCGACCCCGAATCGCTCGATGCGCTTCGCCAGATCGGCAAGTTCGCCCCGATCTTGCAAACGACGCCGCTCAATATCTCGGTTGTTTTTCCCGAGTAAAAGCGCTTCCGTATCTTGGGGGTGGTGCAACTCTCTCTGCGCACCACCCCGATTTTTTGCCTCCCTCTCCGTCGCTCATCTAGCTTCCTGCGACCATCTCTTGATCCACCACTCCCCATTTACAAATAGGAGCATACTCACCGAACAAAATTTATTTTTAACCTAGACTAAACCTGTACAATCTGTTACAGGAGCAAATAATGAACGACACTTTGGCCATACATGAAGCTGAACGGAATACAACTAAACGCAGCGATCGGGTGTATCCGATTCTGGTGCTGGCCGCCACACTGGCTACGATTCTGGTCAACGGACTGGCCACGACTCTGCCGCTCAACGGGCAAAGCACAGGCGAGATTTCCGATCGATTTCCCTCGCTGTTTACACCTGCCGGCTACGTCTTTTCAATTTGGGGCGTCATCTATCTGGGGCTGATCAGCTACGCCGTCTATCAGGCGCTTCCCGCGCAGCGCACGAACTCTCGGCTGCGCAGCATCCGCTGGCCCTATCTTATCAGTGCAGCCGCCAACTCGACCTGGATCTTTTTCTGGCACTACAACCAGTTCATGTTGAGTCTGGTGGCGATGGCAACGTTGCTGGCAAGCCTCATCCTGATCTATTGGCGCCTGACAAGCGCTCCTGGCTCGGCCTCGAAAGCGGAACGCTGGGTCGTCGACGTCCCTTTTAGCATTTATCTCGGATGGATCACAGTGGCGACAGTCGCCAATGTCGCCATCGTCCTGCTCGATGCGCAGTGGAGTGGGGAGCCGCTATCTCCGGCGTTTTGGGCCTTGCTGATGATCATTGTCGCCGGCGTCCTTGGCGTCATTTTTTCCTGGAAAGCGTGCGACCTGGCCTATGTAGCTGTGTTAATCTGGGCCCTGATCGGCATTGCAGTGAAGCAAAACGCCACCCCCGTCGTAGCGTGGGGAGCGCTGACCGTTGCGGGTCTGTTGGCGCTCATCGCAACGGCCATCTGGGTGCAGAGTCGCAAAGCGCATGTAAAGCCGCCGGGCTGAAGGCAATCCGTAGCGTAGCTCGCAGCTACGCTTTCTTGCATTCTCCAAGACCTTGCGGGGCATCGAGAACGTGCGGCTGAGAGCCGCACCTACAAGGAAACCGGCGCCTTTGCGTTTGTTATAAATCTAGAGCTTCTCGAAAACAAAGCCAACTGCGTAAGGTGAGTTATATCAACACAAAGCCTACTTGAAACCTATCATCATTTTTGAATGAGGACTTGCTATGAAACAAAAAATTATCGTCATCGGCAGTGGATTCGGCGGATTGGGCGTCGCTGCGCGGTTGGCGGCGCGCGGACATGACGTCACGCTCTTCGAGAAGCGGGACAAACTCGGCGGCCGCGCCTACACCTACGAGATCAACGGCTTTAAGTTCGACGGCGGCCCGACGGTGATCACAGCGCCCTGGCTCTTCGATGAGATTTGGGAGCTGGCCGGTCGCCGTCGCGAAGATTACTTCAAGCTGGTGCAACTTGATCCGTTCTACAAGATTTTCGACCACACCGGCCGCTCCTTCAGCTATAACGGCGACCATGAGTATATTCTGCAGCAGATCGAACGCTGGAACCCGCGCGATAAGGAGGGCTACACGCGCTTCATGGCCACCACGAAAGAGATTTTCGAAACGGGCATGGGGCTGATCGACAAACCTTTCCTTCATTTCACCGACATGCTGCGCGTGGTTCCCGACCTGATTCGCCTGCAGTCCTATCGAAGCGTCTACGGGTACGTGAGCCAATTTATCGAGGATGAGTTTCTGCGCCGCTGCTTCACCTTCCATCCTCTCTTGATCGGCGGCAACCCACTCGACGCCGCCTCGCTCTATGTGCTGATTCACTATTTAGAGCGAGAGTGGGGCATCCATTATGCGCTGGGCGGCACGGGCGCCATCGTTGATGCGTTCGGCCGTCTGCTTCAGGAGCTTGGCGTCCAGGTGCATCTCAACGCTGAGGTGCAGGAAATTTTAACCGACGGTGGACGCGTCAACGGGGTACGTCTGGCAAGCGGAGAGATCTATGCAGCCGACGCCGTCGTCTCCAATGCTGATGTGGCATGGACCTACCTCAATTTAATTCCAAAAGAGCATCGCCGCAGAAACAGCGACCGCTGGGTGAAGAGCAAGAAATACAGCATGTCGCTTTTCGTCATCTATTTCGGCACGAAGAAGCGCTACAACACCGGCACGCCGCTGGCGCATCACAACATTCTCTTGAGCAAGCGGTACAAGGGGCTTTTGCGCGAGATTTTCGCCGAGCAGGACCTGCCGGAAGATTTTTCTCTTTATCTGCACATGCCGACCATGACCGACCCTGGCATGGCGCCGGAAGGATGCGAAACCTTCTATGTGCTTTCGCCGGTGCCCAACCTGAACGCTCGCGTGGACTGGAGCGTCCAGGCCAAACCCTATCGCGACGCCATCATGCAGTTCCTAGAGGACAACTACCTGCCCGATCTGCAGCAGAACATCATCGCCGAGCATTATATCGATCCGCTACATTTCCAAGACACGCTCAACAGCTATCTGGGAGCGGCTTTCTCGGTGGCGCCGACTTTGTTGCAGTCAGCGTGGTTCCGCCCGCACAATCGCTCGGAGGACTTTGAGAATCTGTATTTCGTCGGCGCCGGCACACATCCGGGCGCCGGGCTGCCGGGCGTGCTCTCTTCGGCCAAAATCGTGGATGGCTTGCTCAATCCGAGCGCCGTCAAAGAACCGGTTCGGAGGCTCAGCGCATCGATGGCCGCTGCGTAGGTGCGCCGGAACTGCTCATCCTACGTTTACGCCGAATTCGTAGACCAGGCGACCGCCGAACCAGCCTGTCGCTGCGATGAGGAGGGCGCCTGCGATCGCCAACAACGCAACCCACCAGCGCGCAGCGGCGTCGTCGAGCAGATCTTCGGTCGATACGCCGCTGCGCATGCGCTGCTGGCGCGCTCGGGCGCTGCGGTAGGTCCAGCCTCGATAGAGCCAAAAACCATAGAGCGTCAGCGTCGCCAGCCCGCTCCAGATGTGAAAGTTGAGCACGGCGCGATAGGGCGCCTGCGGCGGCAAGTATGCCTGCGCAAGCAGCCCTGTCAGCACGGCGACGCCTCCGCCAATCCAGCCCAGGACAAGCAGCATCCAGATCGTAGGCTTCAAATTCAGCGCCGGTCGACGAAATAAATGGAGAAGCGTCAGCGCGCTGGCGAGCAGCAAAAAGGCGATCGGGAAATGAACGGTGGCGGGGTGAAGATGGGTGAAATTCATGGCGCTCCTCGTCGATCTCTTGAAAGATGCACAGGCCGCAGTGCATCGTCGATTCGACCTGTGCCAATCTAGCCTCTGTCACAACGGCAGAAGCGTACCCAAATCTTTTCATTCAGGCAAAAAATCGGCGAAGAGCAATGGCTGGGAAACGTGCGCAACAGAGAGAGGATATTCACCGGTGTATCAACGTTTAAAGATTCGACTGTTGCGCAACAGCTGGGCGTTGATGGCGACAATGATTGTGCTCAGTGACATGAGCCCTGCGCCTAACGCCGGCGTCAGATGGACGCCCCAGGGCGCCAGGAGGCCGGCGGCGAGCGGCAAGGCAATTATGTTGTACCCGGCGGCCCACCATAAATTCTGCACCATTTTGCGATAACTGGCCCGGCTGAGCGCAATCACCTTGACGACATCGAACGGGTTGCTTTTCACGAGGATAATGCCCGCCGACTCGATGGCTACGTCGGTTCCGGCGCCGACGGCGATGCCCACGTCGGCCTGCACAAGCGCCGGCGCATCGTTGACGCCATCTCCCACCATCGCCACCCGTTTTTGATGGCGCTGAAACTTCATGACCACTTGAACCTTCTGCTCCGGCAGCACTTCGGCGAACACATGGTCGACGTTCAACTCGGCGGCCACCGCCTCTGCGACGGCTCGACTGTCGCCCGTTAACAGGGCGACTTCAAGCCCCATCTGCTGAAGAGAACGAACTGCCTCCTTGCTCTCTGGGCGAATCACATCCGCCACCGAAAGAACGGCGACCACCTGCCGCTCCACTATCAAATATATGGCCGACTGCGCCTTCTGGCCGGCCTCCGCAGCAAATGCGCTCAGCGCTTCAGGAACGACGACACTTAGTGATTCCAACAATTGCGGCCCTCCGATAAAAACCGTCTTGCCGGCGATGGAAGCCTGTACACCCCTTCCTTTGAGCGCAGTGAACCCAGAGGCCATCGGCAGCGTCAGGTTGCGGGCCTGCGCTTCGGCTCGAATCGCCTGTGCAATCAAATGCTCGGAGTCCCCTTCCGCAGCGGCGGCGATGGCGAGCGCCTCTTCCTCCGTCCACCCATCGGCAGTGCGAACACCGGTCACGCCGAACCTGCCTTCCGTCACTGTCCCAGTTTTGTCGAAGATCACAACGTCCAGATTGCGCGCTGCCTCGAGCGCCAGCCGATTGCGCACGAGGATGCCATTGGCGGCGCCGAGAGAGGTTGTGATTGCCACAACGAGCGGGACGGCCAATCCTAAAGCATGGGGACAGGAAATCACCAGCACGGTGACCACCCTTTCAATCGTTTTCAGATGGAAGCCCGAGGCCAATGTCCAGCCGACGGCGGTCAACGCCGCCACGAGCAAGGCGATATAGAAAAGCCAGCCTGCCGCCCGATCGGCAAGCACTTGCGTTCTAGATTTGGATTGTTGCGCCTGCTCCACCAGCCGCATGATGTTGGCCAACGCTGTCTCGTCGCCTGTAGCCGTGACGCGCACGCGCAGACTGCCATCCCCGTTGATCGTGCCTGCGATCACCTTATCTCCAGGCCGTTTTTTCACGGGTTTGGATTCGCCCGTCAGCATCGCTTCATTGACTGCCGACTCGCCTTCGATGACCTCGCCATCAACGGGAATGCTGGCGCCTGGCCGGACCAAGACCCGGTCGCCTGCGCGCAGGGATGCAATAGGCACAGTTTCTGGAACGCCATCCGGTCGAAGGCGCTCGGCGGTGTCCGGCAGCAACTTGACCAGTTCATCCAGGGCGCGTGAGGCCTGGCGCACGGAGCGCATTTCCAGCCAGTGCCCCAAAAGCATGATGTCGATCAGGGTGACGAGCTCCCAGAAAAAGCTCTCTCCAAAACCGCCGAATTCTACGACGAGGCTGTAAATAAAAGCGACGGAGATCGCAAGCGAGATGAGCGCCATCATGCCCGGCTTGCGGTTCTTTAGCTCCGGAATCGCCATCTGTAAAAAGGGGACGCCGCCGTACCCAAAGACGACGACCGAGAACAACAGCGGAATCCATTTGCTGCCGGGGAAAGCGGGCGCGCTCCATCCCAGCCACTGTTGCACCATTTCGCTGTAAAGAATAACAGGGATGCTGAGTGCAAGGCACCACCAGAAGCGCCTGCGGAACAACGCCTCATGGCCGGTGTGATCGATATGCCCCCGATGAATTTTGGGGGCGGCCTGGGACGTCGTATGGTCGTGCGTTATGGGCATGCCTCGCCTATGCGGAGACGTGACCGGCGAGTGCGTGGAAGGTGCAGCGTGTGACGCATGGCGCCCATGCGCAGGATCGGAAGGATTTGAATGATGCATGGCTTTTCCTCACTGATTTGCGCTCATCACAGTGATCCACCATTGATACCGGCGCTCTTCTTCCCCCCACCGACTTTTCATGAAGGTCAGGACCGCCTCGATCTCTTCATCGGTGAGTTGTCCCCTGAACGCAGGCATACGAGAATTTCGAGCCGGATCGCCGCCATTGCGCGTAATCGCAATCAGTACAGAGTCTGGATGGTGCCAGGTGTGACCGCTGCTATCGTGAGGTGGGGCAGGCAATGAACCATCCGGCAGAGGAACTCGCCAGTTAGCCGCCCCCTCTAAATTGACGCCATGACATGCAGCGCAATGCTGAGCATAAAGCTGCTCTCCTTGAACAATTGCAGATGCATCCAGCGCAGGCGGCGGCGGAACGGTCACGCCGTTGATCGTGACAGGTTGACCGGCTTCAGGAGAGCTGTCTTCCCTCTCTACGGAGGGATTTTTCTGGAAATAAAGCGCAGACGCAAGGAGCGCGGCCGTCGCCAGCAACACAAGGGCGAAAACCGAAAATGAGGGAATCTGCAAAGGATTCTTCCGCGCGTTTTTGCGTCTCTGGAATTTACCGGGTAGTTTGGCTCCGCGTTTCATGGTTGGATTGTCTGCGCATTCCAAAACGATCCAGCGAAGGGAATAAGGTGAAGGCGACAGCCCAGGCTGCCAGCATGCCTGTCAACAACCTTACCCACCAGTTGAAGGTTCCTAAATGATCGCCGGCGTAAAATCCGGGAAAACGGTTCAATGTGAGAGCCGCCAGCCATGCATTGGTGTTGCGAAATCCCTCGGTGGAAGCAGGGCCAAAGAGCGCGTCATTCAAGGCATGGGAGACTCCGTCAATTGCCAGCGGGAACAGCGCCAATAGAAGCACTTTCAGGGGCAGAGGATGAAGAGCGATCCGACGCGATAACCATGCATACACCAATCCAAAGATAGGCGTCATTGTGTAAAATGCAATCATGCGGTCGCTCCAGGCGACCTTCCATCCCATTGTTTCGTTTCCGATAAATTGCCGCATATTCTCCGGCGTCAGCGTCGGAGCCACTTGCCGGATTTCAGAGAGTGTATAGGTGAGTTTTTCCCCAAAGAAAAACCAGCTTCGTTGCGGCAATTGATGACAGAAAAGCGCATAGAATCGATAGAAACCCTCTCCAACACCATTCCAGCCTAGATGCATGGCAACAGGCGCCGCGAAAGGGAGCAGCGCAAAAGACAGCATCACCAACAGAACCGGCGTGGAAAGGGCGCAAGGGGCCCTGTCGTTCCTTCCCACAGCCTTGCGCCTCTCACCAGCCTCGAGTTGAAAGACAGATGACATCACGGATCGAGCACGGAGCGACGAACGCATCATTGACTCAGGGTTGCGCGCATCTCGAGATATTCTTCTTTGGAAATCTCTCCTCGCGCATAGCGCGCTTGGAGAATTTCCAGCGCCGACTCGTTGCGCTGCGCAACTCGACTTTCACCCGTGTTTTCATTGCGACCTGTGGCGGAAAGCCGCACAAGCCAGACGATCAACAAAATCACTGCAACGGTGAAGCCAACCATCAGCAGCCATCCAAACCACATGCCGCTCCACCCCCAAGGCCCCATCATCATCGTAAAACCTCCATGACATGGCATAACAAAACCTCCTGCTTTTCAGCATACGCTTCATTTGTGAAGCAAATGTGAAGCAGGTGCGAAGAGCAATGAAATTGCGCCTATCTTCATATTTGCTTCACAACTTTGTGCAGAAATATTTGTGCAGAAATAAAGATCAAGACGGCGCCCAGAAAGGCGCCGCTGAAGCTCTTTGCGAAAGTTTGTTATGATGAGGCTAGGGAGAACGACATGTCCGAAAACGTTTCACTGCACCGCCGCAGCCTGTTGACCCGTCGCCAGTTTTTGCTTTACAGCGGGCTGGGCGCGGCTGCGCTGAGTTTGAGCGCCTGCGCCGCTCCACCGTTGCCTGCCGCCCTCCCTCCGACGCCCACAACGCCACAGACGGCGGCTGCTTCTACTGCGGCAAAGAGTGTGGACCTGGCGTTTCGCCTCACCGTCAAGGCGGCGGAGGTCCCGATCTTCGCAGGAAGCCCCACGCGCGTGCTCACCTACGTCGGCGAGGTGCTGGAAGGCGCGCCAGACGCTGTTACGAATCTGCCCGACTCTTACCTGGGGCCGATCGTGCGGGCGACGCGCGGACAGCGCGTGCGCGTGTATGTCCACAACACCCTGAGCGAACCGACCAATATTCACTGGCATGGGCTGATCGTGCCGGCGGAGATGGATGGCCATCCTTCACGGTTGATCGAACCCGGCCAGGAGGCCATCTATGAATTTGAGGTGCGCACTCGCCCGGGAACCTACTGGTTCCACCCCCATCCTCACGAGCGCACGGCGGAACAGGCTTATCGCGGCCTGGCGGGGCTTTTCATCGTCACAGACGCACAAGAGGCTGCGCTCGGCTTGCCCGCCGGCGCACAGGAGCTGCCGCTCATTCTCCAGGATCGCCGCTTTGACCGCAACCACCAACTCGTGTACATCGCCGCCGGGATGGCGGGCATGATGGAGCAGATGATGGGTTTCCTTGGCGAAGAAATTCTGGTCAACGGCCGCCCTAACGCCGCATTCTCCGTCGCCACCCGCCCCTATCGCCTGCGCATTCTCAACGGCTCCAACGCACGCATCTATAAGCTGGCCTGGAGCGACGGCGCGCCGATGATCGTCATCGGCGGGGACGGCGGCCTGCTCGAACGTCCGCTCACTTATCCCTACGTCATGCTTTCGCCCGGCGAACGCGTGGAGCTGTGGGCCGACTTCAGCCAGCGCAAGGCGGGAGAGGAGGTGAAACTGATCAGCCTGCCCTTTGAGGGCGTGGAAGCAGGGCCGATGCAGATGATGATGGCGCCGGAGCCGCTGCCCAACGGCGCGGCGTTCGAGATCGCAGCCTTCCACATCGCCGAAGCGGTCGATGCCCCTCTGGCTCTGCCGGAGCAACTTCTTCCATTTGAGCGTCTCTCCCTGGTCGACGCCGTCAACGCCGACCACCCGCGCACCTTCATCTTTGCAATGGATGATCAGATGAATTGGACTATCAACGGGCGACGCTTTGAAATGGACGTCGTTGCGGACGATGAAAAGGTGCGCTTCGGCGCAACCGAAGTGTGGGAGCTGATCAATGTCATGGACGCGCCTGTCGCCGCTTCTAACGCCATGCACCATGGCGCCCACATGCAGCACGGCGGCGCCGACGCCATGGGCGGCATGATGGCCGGCATGAAAGACTTCATGGCGCACCCGGTGCACGTGCACGGCGTGCATTTCCAGGTGCTCGACCGCAGCGTCGATGACGCACAGCGTCGCGGTTGGGAGACGGTCAACGAAGGGTTGCTGGACAGCGGTTGGAAGGATACGATATTGCTCATGCCGGGCGAGCGCGTGCGCATCCTCGTGCGCTTCGACGGCTATCGCGGCGTCTACCTGTTGCACTGTCATAACCTGGAGCACGAAGACAGCGGCATGATGCGCAATTTTGAAATTGTATGACAGAAAGAAGCCTCACGCCCGCCGTGATCCTGGTCATCGAGGACGACCGGCAGATTCGTCGCGTGGTGCAGGGGTATTTGGAGCAGGCGGGCCATCGCGTCCTGACGGCGTCGGATGGCGAAACAGGGCTTGCGCTCGCTTTCCACGAGAAGCCCAATCTGATCGTGCTCGATCTGATGCTGCCCGGGATCAGTGGATGGGAGATCACCCAACGCCTGCGCCGCAGTCGCGACCCTGCGCTTGCCACCGTCTACATCATCATGCTCACCGCGCGCGTGGAGGAAGCCGATCGAGTGCAGGGTTTAAGCATCGGCGCAGACGATTACGTCGTCAAGCCGTTCAGCCCGCGCGAGCTGACCGCGCGCGTCGAGGCCGCCCTGCGCCGGCTCGACCAGACGGCTTTAACCGCCGGGGCGCAGACGCTTGTGCACGGAGAACTGCGCCTCGATCCCGTGCATCGCACTGTGACGTTGGAAGGCGTGGCGCTTGACCTCACAGCTGCTGAGTTCGATTTGCTCTACGCGCTCATGCGCCGGCCCGGGCGGCCGTTCACCCGCAACGAGCTGCTCGATGTGCTTCAGGCCGGGGGCGTCGGCGGCGAGGATGCCTTCCCTCGCACCATCGATGCACACATCAAGAATTTGCGGCGCAAGCTAGGCGATTCGGGCCGACGCAATCGTTTCATCGAGACCGTCCACGGCGTCGGCTATCGGTTGACCAGGAGCTGAACGGCGATGCTGAATCGTCTCTGGTTTCGTCTAACCGCCGCCTTTGCGTTGATCATTTTCATCGGCATGACGGCCACCGTCTGGCTGAGCAGCAGCGCCGCGGCCACGCAGTTCGAGCATTTCATGGTGGGCGCGCAGATGGTGCGCCCTGCAGCCATGCAAGAGGCGCTCAGTCGCTATTACGCCGATCGGCAAAGCTGGGAGGGACTCGACGCTGCGTTAGGGCGACTGGTGCGCAAGGCGTCGGATGGCCCCATGATCGGCGTGTTTGGCGTTATGATGGGCATGCCTTCCAACCGCATCCAGGTATTGGATCGCGACGGTCGGGTCGTCGCCGACTCTGCAGGCGAGCCAGGAGGGGCGCCCCTTGTCGAGCCGCCGCTGCAACGCTGGCCGATCCTTTCCAACAACGTCGAGGTGGGGACGCTGGTGGTGGAAGGCGCGCTGATGGGCGCCCTCAGCGGCGAGCCAAAGATGCTCATCGAAATGATCACGCGCACCGTCTTCGTCGCCGCGCTGATTGCTGCTGCGACGGCGCTGGGATTGGGCGCCTTGCTCATGCGTCAGATTACGCTTCCGCTCAGTCAGTTGACGCGCGCGGCGCAACGCATCGCCGCCGGCGACCTGAGCGCCCGCGCGCCGGTGCGCAGCAACGACGAGATCGGCGAGTTGACCCGCGTCTTCAACCGGATGGCGGCTTCGCTGGAGGCGCAAGAGACGCTCCGACGCAACCTGATGGCCGACATCGCCCACGAGCTGCGCACGCCGCTCGCCGGCGTGCAGGGCGCCATTGAGGCGATGTTAGACGGCGTCTTCCCCGCCGATGCGCAGAATCTGGAGGCGCTCCACGCCGAGACGCTGCTGCTGAGTCGCCTGGTCGACGACCTGCGCACCCTCGCCAACGCAGAGGCAGGGCAGCTCCGCCTCGAGCCAAGCCGCATCGATCTGGTGGAAGTGATCTGCGCACTGGTGAACACCCTCCACCCGCGCGCCCAGGAACATCACATCTCTGTGCGCGTGGAGGCGCCGTCGCAGCCGGTGTGGGTTGAGGCGGACGCCTCGCGCATTCAACAAATTCTGCACAATCTGCTCGACAACGCCCTCCGCCATGCCCCTGACCACGGCAACGTTGTCGTGCGCCTCTGCGTCGCTCAGGGGCATGTCATTTTGACGGTGACGGACAATGGAGCGGGAATTTCCGCAGAAGACCTACCCCATGTGTTCGACCGGTTCTATCGAGGCGATCCTTCTCGCAGTCGCACCACAGGCGGCGCGGGCTTGGGGCTGGCGATCGTTCGCAAGCTGGTCGAAGCGCATGGCGGCCACATCTGGGTGGATAGCCCTGCGCCTGGAAGCGACCGCGGGGCGGAGTTTGGCGTATGGCTGCCGGTGAAAGGCAACCAAAGCTGACGCCGCTTTCCTATGTTTTTTCCTAATCGGAATCGTTGCTCCACAACATTCCGCCGCCCCTTCTTCGCCGATCCCGTTTATCACCCCATCCTCTACGGCTTCTGATCGGCCCCGAGGACTACAGCGCTCCCTCCTCCCCTTCTCCCAGCCTTGGGAGAGGGGGCAGGGGGTGAGAGCCTGCATGGGCCTGCCGAGGATGTGCGGCTGGGAGCCGCACCTACGGAAGAGCGTCGTGGTGGCGTATTTCGTAGGCGCTGCTCGTAGCAGCGCTTCGCCGGTTCATCCCGTATCTTGGGGGCCTGCCGAGGATGTGCGGCTGGGAGCCGCACCTACGGAAGAGCGTCGTGGTGGCGTATTTCGTAGGCGCTGCTCGTAGCAGCGCTTCGCCGGTTAGCCAAGCCCTTGGCGCTCCCTTCTCCCCCTCTCCCAGCCTTGGGAGAGGGGGCAGGGGGTGAGGGCCCACCTCGTTCCGCCGAAGGATTTCTGTGAAGATTTTTCGATGGGAAGCGCTGTCAATGAACAAATAGGTTCACAGACGCTTAATCTCCCTTTCATTTCTCTGTTACATCTTTCCCGTATCATGAGTGTAGGCAGGTAAGCGCAGATGAAAGAAATCATACAGCCCTACGCCGACAAACCTGTTATATCCAGTATGTGCGTCATGCGTTGATTTCTGTGTGAGCATCTTGAGAACGCACATACTTTCTCCTGTTTCATTCAGCGTGGATAAGATTAGCCCTGCTGTGGAACGGAAAAGAGGAGTTTATGGTCAAAATTTCGCCTTCTGAAATCACGCCAGAGCACGTCTACCTGAACCGACGCAAATTTATGGCGGCCGCCGGCGCAGCTGTGGGGTCGCTGGCGCTTGCCGCCTGTTCTGCGGCGCCGCTCACCGGCCGTGGCGCCACTATCGTGGAGGATAAACCGCCGGCGGCCCCAGTGCGACGCGCAGAGAATTTGCCGCCCGCCCTTGCACACGCCGAACCAACCGCCGGCGCCGACCGGGACGAACTGGGCGATCCGCTGAATAAGTTCGAGGAAATCACCAATTACAACAACTTCTATGAATTCAGCACGAACAAAGAGGCCGTGGCTGTCGAAGCCGCAAAATTTAACCCTTATCCCTGGCAGGTGGAGGTGACAGGCCTGGTCAACAACCCGTTCGTGATCGACATCGACGACATCTACAAACGCTACACGCAAGAAGAACGCATCTACCGCCTGCGCTGCGTCGAAGCGTGGTCGATGGTGATTCCCTGGGTGGGCTTTCCGCTGGCGTCGCTGCTGAAAGACGCCGACCCCAAATCTGCGGCGAAATATGTTAAATTTGTCACGGTCTATCGTCCGGAGGAGATGCGCGGCCAGCGCATGAACATCCTGGAGTGGCCGTATCAGGAGGGATTGCGCCTCGATGAAGCCATGCATCCGCTGACAATTCTCGCCACCGGCATGTACGGCAAGCCGCTCACCAACCAGCAGGGCGCGCCCATTCGCCTGGTGGTGCCGTGGAAGTACGGCTTCAAAAGCATCAAATCCATCGTCACCATCGAGCTCACCGAGGAGATGCCGGCCACGACGTGGAGCACGGCGGCGCCGCACGAATACGGCTTTTACGCCAACGTCAACCCCACCGTCGATCATCCGCGCTGGTCGCAGGCTTCAGAGCGGCGCATCGGTGAGCTCGGGCGCCGACCGACGTTGATGTTCAACGGCTACGCAGAGGAGGTGGCCTATCTCTACGAAGGCATGGATCTGCGGCGGAATTACTGAACCCTATCCCGTATGTTGTCGAGTGCACGACAAAGGGTGAAAAGCGCCTGCATCGCCTTTGCGGCGTTTCTGCGCAGAGAGGGCTTCTGGTGGGCGGTGACGCTGGCAGCGCTGACGCCGCTCTTCTGGCTCCTCTGGCGCGCTGCGAGCGGCGACCTCGGCGTCGATCCGGTCAACACGATCAACAATGTGACCGGTCGCGCCGCCATGATCGCACTCTTCCTGAGCCTCGCCTGCACGCCCTTGAGCACGATGTTCGGGTTTCACAGGGCGTTGACCGTCCGCAAGTCTCTGGGGCTAATCGCCTTTTTTTACGCTTCCCTGCACCTCTTGAATTTCGTTGGATTGGATTACGGCCTGAATCTAGAGCTGATTGTGCGAGACGCTCTCCTGAGCAAGCCCTACATCCTTGCCGGCAGCCTGGCGTTTCTGTTGCTGCTTCCCTTGGCCCTTACTTCGACGCGTGGATGGATGAGACGACTGGGCAAGCGCTGGAAGCGCTTGCATCGTCTCGTCTATGTGGCGGGGGCGTTGGCGGTGTTGCACTTCCTTTGGCAGGCGAAGGCCCCCGAACGTTGGGAGCCGATGATCTACGGAGCGCTGCTGAGCCTTTTGCTGGTGGTGCGCATTCCTCGCATTCGACGTAGCCTTTCTATCCGCTCAACTCAGGCTGTAAAGAATGCCGCGCGAGCGAATCGCACCTGGCAACCATCGGAGTGAACGGAGCCTGCTTTGTTCGCGCACGCGGCGGCGCCGCTCGCCCTCATTTTTTCTCGTTTTGTCGATGCTGGTTCAGCGCCGTCACCTTTTCATTGAGCTGGCTGATCTTGCGGCTCAACTCCTCAATCTCGCTTTTATTGGGCACATTCAAGCGCGTCAGGATGGTCTCGACGCTTTCCTCCAGGCTGCTCGCCGCTTTGCGCGTCGGTTCATTGTGGGCGCTCGCAGCTTCCGCCTCGCGCCTGGCGCGTCGTGCGCGCAGCTCCTCGATCATGCGCTGGAGGTCCGCCTCCGCCACTTCTCCACGCTCGACCAGCTTCGTCAGGATCTCGTTTGCCTCGTCCATGGTCAAAGCCACGGCGCCGAGGCTCGACAGCAGCACCTTGCGCACCAGGAGGTACAGATTTGCGCTTTGCACAATCAGTTCATTGCGAACATCGATGATCGCTTCACGGGCCTGCTCGCCAATTCCTTTTTTTTCTTCCTCTGCCATAGCTATTCTTGACCTCTGGCTTGTGGATGTTCTGCACTGCCGGCGCGGCGTCCAACGGCCACGCCTTTGTCTGCGTTGAAAACAAAAGGCGGCGGTTGCAAGATCGGCGCAATCTCGGCAATGTGCGCCGATGTTGTAGCGTCGCGCTGACCATTGTATGTTGTCGGGATTCTGGCGCAATTCTGATTGGATGTTCGAGGCGCGTAGGAGAAAATTGAGCGAGGAGAGCCTCGATGAAAGGTCAGGGCTGCGTTTGAACGGTCACCAGTGGACGCAGCCGGTTGACCGTGGCCGGCCCGATGCCGGGCACGCGCTCCAACTCGTCGATCGTTGTGTAGGGGCGGTTGTCGATAATAGCCTGGGCTTTGCTAGGTCCGATGCCGGGGAGCGACTCCAATTCGGTGCGCGTCGCCGTGTTGAGATCGATCAACCCCTGCGAAACCGATTCAACGCCTATCGAGCGCGTCGCCGGCGTCGGAGTCGGCAGCAGGCCGGAGAGTCCGACCGGCGCCCCCACAGCGCCTTGCTCGCCTATCGCCAACACATGCACCTGGGCGGCGTCGAAGAGCCGCGCCGCCAGGTTGATGCGGGCAGAGTCTGCGTCTTCGCGCAGCCCGCCTGCTGCAGCGACGGCGTCTGCAACGCGCGCCTCTGGAGGCAACGTAAAGACGCCGGGAGCGTTGACTGCGCCGCTGACGTAGACTGCAATCGGCCCCGGCGTCGGCGTGGGGGTGAACGTGGCGGTCGGCGCAGGCGTGGGAGGCGGCATGATTTGAATCGGGGGAGGTTCAGGGCGGCGCAGCGCTAGAAAGCCAACGCCGGAAAGCGTAAAGGCGGTCAGCAACCCCAGAAGGTAAGGTAAAAATATGGCGCGCAACGGAGAGGTCGCTTGCGGTTGTGCGGGCTGGGAAAACCGTTCTGCGCCGCCTGAGAAAGCATCCGTAGACCGAGATGAAAGCGACATTGCACCCTTCCCCACGATGAAGACGGTGATGTCGCAATTTTTGCGGTTTCGACAGCCTTGCGTCAACGGCCATTTGTCGCATCAGAAGGCGAGAGGCTGCTTGCGGATGCGTTGCAAGGTTTCCTGCGCCAGAATCATCAGCGCCTCATCGTCACCGGGAGGATGGCTCAGGCCGGCGCGCACATCGCGGTAATAGCGCTCCAACGGCAACGCCCGCGTCAGCCCGACGCCGCCGACGGTGCGCAGGCAGTGGTCAACCGCCTCGACGGCATGGTTGGTCGTCGTCACCTTCGCAATTGCGAGTGAGGACGCCAGGTCGCTGCGACGGTCAGGATGGCGCGCCCACTGTTCAGCGGTGTAATAGAGCTGTGTACGCGCTGTGTGCAGCAGCAGCGCCGCCTGCCCCAAACGGCGTTGCACGCTCTCCAGCGTGGCAATGGGGCGGCCAAGCGCGGTGGGAGTGCGTTCGAGTGCGTACTGCGCGGCGACGTCTAGCGCAGCCGCCGCAACGCCCAGGTAGACGGCGCTGACGCCAAGGGTGAACCAGGCGTTGCCGCCGCCTTTCGTCGCCCCGGGCGCAGAGCGCCCGATCAAGGCGTGAGGGGGCGCCTCGACGCTGCGCAGCGCCACCGTATGGCTGCCGGTCGTGCGCATGCCGAGGGCGTCCCAGGGCTCGTCAACCTGGAAGCGCGCGTCGACGGCGACGAGGAAACGGCCAACTTCACCGCTGCCATCTTCGAGCGCAGCGGAAATGACGGCGTAATCGAGCACGGGGAACATGCTGGCGAAGCTCTTGCAGCCGTCGATCACCCATCCCGCAACTTTTCCGTCGGGCGCGTAGCGAGGCCGGGCGATTGTCTGAGGGCGTCCGCCGCGGCTGGGGCTGCCCAGGTTCGGTTCGGTCGCCAGCGCATTGACCAGCGCGCCGCGTTCAACCGCCGCCTTGCAAAGGCTGGCGAAGAGCTCTGGCGGCCAGTCTCCCTTCTCTGCGGCGGAGCCGATGGTTTGCAGGTGCATGACAAAGCTCAACGCGGTGCTGCCGTCGCCCTTCGCCAGTTGCTCCGTCACGAGGATCGTCTCCAGCAGATCGGCTCCCCATCCGCCATATTCGACCGGCACGGGCAGCGCCGGCAGACCGGCGGCGCGTATCTCGGCGAAATTTTCATAGGGGAACGCTCCGGTGCGATCCTGTTCGGCCGCGCGCATAGCAAAATTATTTGCAAGCTTTTCTGCGATTGCCAGAAATTGCTCCTGTCGTTGCGTCATCGGGAAATGCATTTGCCGTCTCCCTGCTTCTCTGCTTCATTCCTGTCCTGAAGTCAATCAAAGATGCGGAAATCGCGCAGCGTCTGCTCATATTCGTTGAGATAGAGCCGCGCAATGGCTGCATCGGCCACCACTACGTAGAGATCGTGCGAAAAGACCGACGTGTTGTACCAGTTGAAGCTGCCCTCCAGCACGATCCGTTCGTCCACAACGCAATACTTGGAGTGGATCGGGCAGTAGGGAACCGGTTGATCGTACCGTCCATAGGCCAGCAACACGGGCACGCCGGCCTTTTTGAGCCGATACACCGCAGGCAGGAGGGGGCGACGCAGCTCCTCCTGCATGGAAATCTCCACGCTGGGGTCTCCCTGGCGCGCCAGATGGCCGTTGAGCAGCAGTTGGACATCCACCCCGCGCTGTTTGGCCCGGATCAGCGCGTCGACGACGCTGTCATGGTGTTCGCCCACCATCTCCCCTAACAGAAACAGGCAGATTCGAATCGAGCGCTGCGCCCGGTTGATTTCAGAGAGGATGGCGTGATGCGGGCGATAATATTTGCCGTTGGGCAGCGTCTGCCTGCCAAAGGTGTATAAGAGGTTAAAGCGGCTGAGCGGATCGATCTGATATTTTTGAATGACGCCCCCGCGGATGCTCTGAAAAATGTTGTCGAACAAGGTCCCCAGCGCTGCGCAGCGAAAGGTCATGCCCGACTCCCAGTTGGCCCCCCAGCGATCGAAGGTGATGTTGAACGAGCCTAAAATGGCGTCTTCCTGCCCGAAGAGGATAAATTTGTTGTGCATGTCAGGCGCCACCTCGATCAGGGGGTGCTTCGGCGTGCAGAAGACGCCCAACAGCTCCATGCCCGAGCGTTTGAGGCGCAGATAGTTGACGGAGTTCGTCAACGTCATCTTGCGCCAGTCCACCTGCGCCTGCACCTCCACTCCCTGCGACATGGCGTAGAGCAAGTGGTTGACGAAATCGGCGTCGTCGATGCAGTCCACGCACACTTTGATGGTCTCCCGACGATCCGGCGCACTCCGTTTGCGGGCGATGGCGGCGTCAATCTGGTCGTGAATGTAGCGCTTCGGGTGATAGGGGTGATGGGGCAGCCCTTTGGTGAACTTCGGCACGATATTGAGCGCATCGAAATTCTGGTTGATTCAGTCGACGTTGCGCTGCAACGTTGCCGCATCCAGCTCATACGTGCGCCATCGGTTCGGGGTGGCGTACAGATCGGTGATGCGTCGGCGCTGATGCTGGTCGTTGTCGAAGTCCGGACCATCGAAAAAAATGTACTCCAACTTCGACGGGATGGAGCGCTCGTGCAGGTGGACGATGTAGGAAAATTTGACGCAGGTCACCCGTCCATATGTGGCGGGAAAGGGATGGATGAAAAAATCGCGCGTCACGCGTCGATGCGAGTTCCACGTCTCTCGATAGGGATCGGTGTCGACGATGAAATGTTCAACGATGCCGTCGCTGCGATAGACTTTGAGCAGCACTTTGATGTTGAGTTCTGAGCCCCAGCGCACGTCAAAACGGATCTTTCCCCAGCGCAAATAAAACAGTTCCTTGAACTCGTTCCGTTTTGCGAACGGGACGCCCAGTTCCCCATCGATGGGCGTGGCGTACTCTTCAGCGAATTCCATACGCGGTGAGCATCTCCATCAAACCGGCTCGAACTCCACCAGAAACCCCTCGTGATCCGAGACGCGCCCGTAAACATTGTCTGTGAACAAGCGTTGCGCTGCGACAGGGCGCAATTTGCTGTTGCGCTTCATCAAAATGAAGTCGATGCGTCTGTCCTCCTCCATGCGTCGCGCCCCGTCGTCTCGCGGATGCCGAAAGATGGCGTCGAAGGCGCTCCGATCGGCAATCTTCAGAAACTGATCTTCAAAATCGCTCTGTTCGACGATGTATGCGTAGCCAGGAGAGCCGACGCGCACGTTGAAATCGCCGCAGAGCAGCGTAGCGGCGACGTGGCGTGTGTGTCGCTGCTCGGCCCACTCGCAAAGGGCGTCGAACTGCGTGCGGAAGCCTTGCTCCCACCAGCTCAGATGCACGGAGAAAATGTTGAGCAAACCAAAGCCGGGCGCATGAATTTGCCCCATCAACACTTTGCGACTGTGAATATCGTAGATATCCTGCGATTCAGAGACGTAGCGCGCCTCGGTGCGCATAAAAGGATAGCGGCTTAAAATGGCGACGCCCTCGCGATAGCGCTCAAACCCCCGGTGAGACCAATCGACCGCCATGTAATACGGCTGGGGAAGTTGCGCATGGATGATGCGCGCCGTGTTGGAAGCCCAGTCGCCGGCGCCATCGTTCCAATGTTCGGCCACCTCCTGCAAACAGACGACGTCGATCTTCAACTGTCGGATCGCCTGCGCAACCGTCGCCAGCTTGGCCATCTGATTCTCTTCTTGATAGCAATGCAGGTTGAGGATCATCACCTTGAGGGAGTCGCGTTTGGCGACGTAGTTGACGCCCAGGTTGTTGTCCCACTGCTCTTTGCCGTCGATGACGGCGCGGATCGCATATTCAACGCGAAACGCATCGCGTACGCGCAGCCGCGCTGTCCAGACGCCGACGCCGTACTGATTGGGATTGCGCGCGTTGCTCAGCTCCTCTCGATCCCAGTAGCGCCTGGAGAAGGTGCACTTTGTGCGTCGTTTACTCTTCCAACCGTCTGTGCTCCACTCGATGGCCACCTCGGCGGCGCGGCCTCGCACCGCCACCGCCACAGGAAGCGTCTGCTGCTCTGGACGCACATGCGGAGAGAAATCGAGATGCGCCACAGGATGACGCTCGCCGAGCAGAACGCCACAGTCAGCCTCCAACGCGTAGGTGCGCCCTCCGTTATTTTCCCAGTGCTCGCGCCCCTGCTGGCTGACGTACAGCACGAACTGAACGTTGCCCGGCAGCGAGCGTTTCTCCGTCAGCGCAACCTCGACGTCGGCGCGCCAGACCTCCCGCCCCTCGCCGGTGGGCGCCATATAGCGAGCCGGGGTGTCCCGCCACTCGCCGTCCTCCCCTCGCCAGCGCACGGCAACCTGCTTGGCGTAGGCGTGATTTTCCACCAACAGGACAAACGTCAGGCGCTGCCTGGGGATTCCCTGGCGGCGCGAGATGACGTTTGAAGCATAAAACAGCTCAATCACAAGCTGATCCCTTCCTGATCGTCGATAATACAAAAGAAAATTGTACCAGAAGAAACGTCTTTCGACGAAGCGCCCGCCGCCCTTCTTCCTTTTCTATCCTGGTCAACGCGCCAGGCGCATCGCTGTGCGCATGGATGTGGTCATCTAACGGAAGACGTGTTACACTTTGAGCAATGTTTCCGCTCGATGGTCACTGATCAAAAGATGAACCCGTTTGCTGTTGAAGGAGCCGGAGAATGAGCGAGCGCAAGATTCGTGTATTGGTGGCTAAGCCCGGCCTTGACGGCCACGATCGCGGCGCCAAGGTGGTGGCGCGCATGTTGCGCGATGCAGGCTTCGAGGTAATCTACACCGGCATCCGACAGACGCCGCAGATGATCGCCGAAGCGGCGCTGCAGGAAGACGTCGACGTCGTCGGACTGAGCATTCTGAGCGGAGCGCACATGACCCTGTGCCCCAAAGTGGTCGAACTCTTGCGCGCCCAGGGGCAGGACAATGTGCTGGTCATCGTCGGCGGCATCATCCCTGAAGAAGACGTCGAGAAACTCAAAGCCGCCGGCGTCGCCGCCGTCTTTGGCCCAGGCACCCCCAGTCAAGAGTACGTCAATTTCATTCGCAACAACGTCAAGGTTCCGGCCTGAATGAGCGCAGTCGAAACGATTCAGCGTCCTTCCATCGCCGCCTTGGTGGAGGGTGTGCTCAACGGCCACCGCCTGCACCTGGCGCGCGCGATTTCGCGCGTTGAAAATCAGGAGAACGACGCAGGCGAGTTGCTGGCGGCGCTCTATCCGCACTGCGGCCGCGCCCACATCATCGGCGTCACCGGCGCGCCGGGCACCGGGAAGTCGACGCTCGTCACCGCACTGGCGCAGAGTTACCGCAACGCCGGCCTGACCGTCGGCATCGTGGCTATCGACCCCACCAGCCCCTTCACCGGCGGAGCGCTGCTCGGCGATCGCGTGCGCATGCGCTCGCTGGCGGGCGACGCCGGCGTCTTTGTCCGCAGCATGGCGACGCGGGGCAGCCTCGGCGGCCTGAGCAAAACCACCGGCGACGTCGTCACGGTGCTCGACGCCGCCGGCTTTGAGCGCATCCTTGTGGAGACCGTCGGCGTTGGCCAGGCGGAGGTGGAGATCGCCAGCACCGCCCATACCACGCTCGTCGTCGAAGCGCCGGGGTTGGGCGATGAGGTGCAGGCGATCAAAGCCGGCATTCTGGAAATCGCCGACATCCTGGTCGTCAACAAGGCCGATCGACCCGGCGCCGACCGCACGATCCGCGCCCTGGAAATGATGCTCGAGATCGAGGGCGACGGCGCTCGCTATGTGCGTCATCACGGGCAGTTGCTGCGCGTGGAGTCTCCGCTCGAAGGCGATGAAGAGGCGAGGTGGAAAGTCATCGTCATGAAGACCGTGGCGACCGAAGGAAGCGGCGTCGAAGCGCTGCGGCAGCGCATTGACGCTCACCGCCGCTGGCTGCTTGAATCGGGAGAGATGGCGCTGCGCGAACAACTGCGCATCGCCCATACGCTGGAAAACATCCTGCGCGCCGAATTGAATCGACGCATTGCCTCTCGCATCCGTCCCGGCAACCTCGAGGAATTGATGGAGCGCATCCGCCGACGCGAGATCGATCCCTATTCCGCCGCCGCCGATTTACTGGCGCATCTGTAAGCCCTAAGCTTCGCTCCATTGTTTGCCGGACTGGGCGATCCCTTTCGCCAGCGCCACGACCGCCTCCGGGCCGTCCAGCGCAATCAGCAAGGGCAGCGTCCCTTCGACGCCGTGCACGGTGTGCCAGAGGCTGCGCTGACTGTCCGCCTGCCACACCCCGAGCAGGAAAGCCTCCAGCGCAGAACGAACGGTGGAAGGGTCGCCGCTGTTGACCTCGCCGGCCCTCGGCGCCTGTAAGAACGTCGCCAGCTCCGACGCCAGCAGGCGAGAAAGGTTGGCCAGGCGCGAGGCGTGTTTCTCACCGCTGCCTCCTCCCATCGCTCGCTGATAAAGCGGCAGCACGCTCAACGCCTGCTCGACGCGGCCGGCGGCCAGTAAAGGCGCCAGCAGATTCTCCGTCAGGAAGTTGAAGAGCGCCTCCCCATCCAGCAGACGGGGCGCCCAGGTCAGCAACGCGTGGATCTGTTGCTGCACGGCTTTGGGCGTCTGCGCATCCTGCTGCAGCAGCGCGCGCAGACGCAGCCCCTGGTTGCGCAGATCGTCGTCGCTCCATTTGCGGCCCAGGCGATTGCGCAACCCACGCCAGAAGCCGCCCGGCTCTTCCCAGGCGTCGAGCACCGCCAGCGCCTGCGCAGGCTCGCGCCGTTCCAGAAAAAGCTCGGCCAACCCCCAAATCAGCGCTCGCGCCGGATTGCGGCCGGGATAAGAGCGCACCCACGCCAGCCCTTTGGCGATCTGCTCTTGGGCCAGCGCCGGCTCATCGACGGCCAGCAGGCCGCGCACCAGGCCGATGTAGCCCTCCGCCTTGGTGGGATCGCCGGGCGGGATCGACTCGACGACCTCGACTGCGTACTTGATGGCGCCGAGCTCGACCAGGGTCGCGGCGGCGCCCGCCGCCGTCCAACCGTCGCTCTTGGCGCCGAGCAACACCAGTCGATTCGCCAGCTCGATGCGGTGTTCGCGCGGCATCGTGCGCACCGGCATGGCTCGCACCGCCTCCTGGATGGTGTACACCAGAAAATCGACGTCTGCGTCGGCGGTGGGGCGCTTGACCTGGCGCAGGACGTTTTGATCGGCTTTCCGCAGAGAAAGGCCGCTTTCGCGCCGCGCGGCCTGGATATTCGCAATCGCCGTCAATTGATTCAGCACCTCGTCGCTGGCGCCCGCCTGCGCCAACGCAATCGTGGTCAGTCGTCGTGCATGCAGGCTGGTCAGAGCGGTGTGGCGGAATGCATTCACGCCATGCTTCAATAATCGCGCAGGGCGAGAAGCGGCGGGGCTTGCGCGCAGATGTTCGCCGGCCATGCTGGTCACAGCCAGCACAAACTGGGCGCCGGCGTCGCCGTAGCGGCGCAGCGCGTGCGTGATGAGCGCAACGGTGAGCGGATGGGGAGGCAGCTTCACGATCGTTTCGCTCAGCACCTGACGCTGCTCCGGCATGACGATGGGGCGCTCCCATGGCTCAACGAACTGGTCGAGCCGTTCTAGCAACGTGAAAGCTCGCTGCGCCTCACCGATGGCGGCCGCCGTCGCCGCCGCGTACAAAAGCTGCTCGCGAACCAGCGCACTGTCACGCTCCGGGGCTTCTCTGTGCGTCTCGGCCGCCATCAACTGAGGGTGCAGGCTTGCCAGCTCCTGTCGGATCAAGTTGGCCAGCCCCAACTTGCGGTCGATCTGCCGGGAGAGGCGATAGAGCGCCTGCACCGGCGCCAGCGGCTGACGCGACGCCGCCATGTGCGCCACGGTCAAGGCTTCCGTGCCGGCCCCGGCGTCGGCCAGCGCTTCCCAACATTTTTGCAGCAGCCACGAATCAGGCTGATAAACCGCGCGTTCTTCGATTTGAAGGGGGGCGTCCTGCCGATTTTTCGCCGCAGCAATCAGCCGTTCCAGAGCGCTCTGCACCAGCGCGCTGCGTTCCACGCGGCTCGCCGACGTCGATGTCGAAAGCTGCGTTCGTTTGGAATTGAGCAGGCTTGTCATGGGCGGAAGGTCAAAAGAGGAGATGGAAAAGCGTTGCAACAATCAGCAGGACGAGGGCCACGGCGAAAAGCCAAAGGCCGATGCGCTGCGCTCGTTGCGCCCACAGCGTCCGTTCGCCGTGAAGGATATGCTGTTCAGCCCCACGCTCCAGCCATTGGGGATTTTGGTGGGCGGCGCCCTGCACATGAGCCAACCACCACGCTCGATGACAATAGGCCCACAGGCCAATTTCGCTCGCCCGCACAAGCGAGCGGCTCTTCTCCGTCATCCGCGCTCCTCCTCCTCAAAGGGCGCCTGGGGCAAGCTTGCCTCGGCGATAGAAATATCGACGCCCGTATAGCGCGCCAGGTTCTGCTCAAAGCTGAGCAGCGCGCTGCGCATCTGCTCCTGCCGGATGGCCATCGTCAGATCACCGCGCGTGCGCTCAACGACGCTGCGCAACACATCGGTGTGACGCCGCAGCCCATCGGTGACGGCGTCGGGAAAGTCGACGGTCACCAGATGGCTGTACACCTCATCCATGAACTCCAGAAAGCGCTCCGCCTCGTCCACCTGACCGCGACGCACCAGGTCGAGCACGAAACGTCGCATTTCGGTGGCAGCCTCGCTCATGCCGCGCAGATAGGTGGCGCCGGTGACATAAAGATCGCCCGGCGTCGGGAACGGCAACCCGCGCGCGACGGCGTTGACCAGATACGCCTCGACCAACTCTTTGAGCGCGTCCTGGGTGTAGCCCGTGTAGTAGAGCATCGGATGCGCAGCGATGGCCTCCACCATTGCCTTCGCTTCTGTGCGCGCCTGCTCCAGCAGCGCATCCGCCTCCGTCCATTCATGGCGATGAATGGCGCGGATGCTGAGCGCGCACGAACGCGTCAAGGCGCGGCTGCGTGCCAGGGTGGCATCGCGCAGGTCGTTGAGCGTCGTCAGCTCCTGGCGAATGCTTTCGACAATCTCGGTCAACGAATCGGTCACAGGTCTGTCCCCCTTTGTTTTTTCGCCAGTGTACGTCGGCGCGGTGGTGATTATACCGAAAAAAGCAGGCTATCGGCGAATCGCCCATCGCAAATGTGCATCCGTTGCGCGCTTGATCTTGTTTCGATGCAGCGTTTTGCTCCATTTTCCGCTATGATAGAGAACAACGCCATCACAACGAGAGGAGATCAAAACCATGCGCCTGATCAGCGTCAACATCGGACAAAGACGGCTGCTACGCACAGCCGGGTTTTCAGAAGAGACCGGCATCTTCAAAACGCCGATCTCGACGCCGGCGGAAATCACGCCGCTCGGCCTGGTAGGCGATGTGGTGGCCGATCAAGAGCATCACGGCGGCCTTGATCAGGCGGTCTACCTCTATGGCGAACCGGATTACGCGTGGTGGTCTGTGCAATTAGGCTATGAGCTGGCGCCGGGAACCTTTGGCGAAAATTTGACCATCAGCGGGCTGGAGAGCGCGGCTCTCCACATCGGCGACATTTTGCAGGTGGGCGAGGCGAGGCTTCAGGTGACTGCGGCGCGCATCCCCTGCGCAACGCTCGCTGCGCGCATGGGGGATCCTGGCTTCGTCAAACGCTTCCGCGCGGCGGAACGTCCTGGCGCCTACTGTCGCGTCCTGCAACCCGGTGTGGTGCGCGTCGGCGACGCCGTAACGCTGGAGCCCTACCCGGGCGTCGCCGTCACCGTGGCGGAGATGTTTCGGGCCTTCTACAATCCTCGGCCCGAGGCCGAGAGCATCCGCCGCCTCCTCGAAACGCCGCTGGCCGAGCGGGCGCGCGCCGCGCTGGAGGAGAAATAGCAGCGCTGCGTCGGTTCACCAAATCCCCGACGCTCCCTCCTTCCCCTCTACCAGCATTGGGAGAGGGGGCCGGGGGGTGAGGGGCCCGCCCGAGAACCGAATAACCTCTTCATCCTTCTCAGCGTCGTCGAGGCAGTGCGCCTGACAAAAAGAAGAGCGCCTGGAAAAAAGGCGCTCCTCCTTCGGCTGAGACCTTCCTGAAGCTCAGAAAGGTATGTCCTCTTCGCTCATGCCAGCGCTTTCGGCGGCGCTGCCGGCCGCAACCGGAGCTTCCATGCCTTCGCCGCGTGGGGAGAGGAAGCGAATGTCCTGGGCCGTCACCTCCAGCGAGGCGCGCGGCTGTCCTTCTCGGTCGATGTATGCCTGTGGCTCTTCCAAGGTTCCCACGACCAACACCTTGCTGCCTTTGGTCAGATACTGGCTGGCGGTCTCGGCAAGTTTTCTCCACGCCGTGACGCGGAACCAGAGCGTTTTCTCCTGCGGCTGACCATCCTGTCCCGTCCAGCGGCGATTGACGGCGACGGTGAAACTCGTGACCGGCACACCGCTCGGCGTGTACCGCATTTCTGGATCGCGGCCCAGATTGCCGATCAATGTAATCTGCTGATACATGACGTACTCCTTTGCATGGGGCGAATCTATGATTGCCGAAAAAGACGGGGGCAATTGCGCATTATCCTACATTGTAACCGCACTTCTGTCGTGCGTCAAAAATCCGAACCTGAGATCGGAACATTTGTTCGTTTTTCGGCGCGCTCGTTCAAATAGAGGGAAAGCCGCTCGGCAAGCGCTTTTCGGGAAGTTTTTAACAAAATAATTCATAACCACCGTAGCAGCGAAGGTGCGGCTCTCAGCCGCACGTCCTCGACGGCTCGCAAGTGCAGGCCCTCACCCCCTGGCCCCCTCTCCCAGCATGGGAGAGAGGAAGAAGGGAGCACCGTAGCTGTGGCTCTCAGCTGCAGTTTCCAACACACAGCCATGTCCTGAGAGAATCTCGCCGGCTGCGCACCTCTGTTGGACGATTGGGGCCATATTTGTTTTTTCGCACCAAGGGGCGACTGGACAGAGCGTCGCGGCCATGCCATAATGACGACTCAGCGCTCTTGCAACAATGCAACCAAAAGGATTCAGCGCAAACAGAGAGGCCAGCTCCATGAACCTGGCAACAGTGCAGGCGTATCTTGCCGATCAGCAAATCGACGGTTGGCTGCTGTATGATTTTCGCGGCTCCAACCCGGTGGCCCTGTACGTCGCCGGCTTGAAGACCAGCGGCTCGCGACGGTGGTTTCTCTGGATTCCGGCGCAAGGCGAGCCGCGCTGGCTGATCCACGCCATCGAAGGGAGCACCTTCCGCTCCGTTCGCCGCGAGCTGGCGGGGGAGGTTCTCACCTACGCCGGCTGGCGCGAGCTGGAGGCAAAGCTGGCGACGTTGGTTCGTTCGCCGCGCGGAAGCGCACAGCGCATCGCCATGGAGTATAGCCCCTTCAACGCCATTCCCTATGTCAGCCTGGTCGATGCAGGCATGAAGGAGCTGGTCGAACGCGTCACTGCCGCGCAGATTGTCTCTAGCGCCGATCTGGTGCAGCTTGCCCAGGCGGTTTTGAGCGAAGCCCAGATCGCCAGCCATCGACGCGCGGCGGCGGTTTGCCTTGCCGCCAAAGACGCAGCCTTCGCGTTTCTGCGCGCGCGTCTTGCCTCTGGAGAGACCCCCACAGAGTATGCAGTGCAGCAATTCATCGTGGACTTTCTCCGGGCCAGGGGCATGGAGTTCGACCACCCGGCCATCGTCGCCGTCAACGGCAACGCCGCCGATCCACACTATGCGCCTACAGAGGAGACGCATGCACCCATTGGCCCAGGCGACATGGTGTTGATCGACCTTTGGGCGCGCGAGACGCAGACGCCGCTCGACTGTTACGCCGACATCACATGGTGCGCCTACTGCGGCGCAGAGCCGCCGGCCAAAGCCAGAGAAATTTTCTCTGTGGTGGCGCAAGGCCGCGACGCCGCCGTGCGCTTCATGCAGGAGCGGCTGGCTGCGGGCGAGCCTCTGCATGGATATGAGGTCGATGACGTCTGCCGCGGCGTGATTGCGGCGGCGGGCTACGGCGACGCCTTTTTTCACCGCACCGGCCACAGCCTGGGCGTCACGACGCACTACAACGGCGTCAACATCGACAACCTGGAGACGCAGGACCGCCGCCGTCTGATTCCGGGCGTCTTGTTCACCATTGAACCCGGCATCTATCTGCCGGGGTTTGACTTCGACGACAGCGGTCGTCACCTGGGGCTGGGAATCCGCAGCGAGATCAATTGCCTGGCGACGGAGCGCGGAATTGAGACGACGACGCTGCCGCTGCAAACCGAAATGATTGCATTGATGGCGTGAAAACGAATCGCAGAGAGAGATGATGCAAAAGAAACAATTCGACGCACCGCCTCGACGCGTCGCCCTTTTCGTCACCTGCATGGTCGATATGATCTACCCTGAGGTCGGCATGGCGACGGTGGAGCTATTGGAGCGGTGCGGGGTGGAAGTGGTCTTTCCTTTCGAGCAGACCTGTTGTGGGCAGCCGGCCTTCAACTCCGGCTTCTGGGAAGAAGCGCGTCCTCTGGCGCGGCGCTTCATCGACATTTTCGAGCCGCTTGTGCGCAGCGGCGAGGTCGACGCCGTGGTGGCGCCCAGCGGCAGCTGCACCACCATGACCAGCCATTTCTACAGTCTGCTCTTGCAAGATGAGCCTGAATACCGCGCGCGCGCCGAGTTTTTGGGAGCGGCGACGTTCGAGTTGACCGAGTTTCTCGTCGACGTGCTCGGCGTTGAGGAATTCGGCGCGCGCTGCGAAGGAAAGCTGACCTATCACGCCTGTTGCCACCTGTTGCGCGAGCTAGGGATCGACCGCCAGCCGCGCGCGTTGCTCCGCCGCGTGGAGGGCGCCGAAAGGGTCGAACTGCCGGGCGCTGAAGAATGTTGCGGCTTCGGCGGCCTCTTCGCCATCAAAAACAGCGAAATCAGCGTCGCCATGGGTCAGCGCAAGGTGCAAAACATCGTCAAAAGCGGCGCCGACGTCGTGGCGCTGTGCGACGTGAGCTGCATGACGCACATCAACGGCCTGTTGAGCCGGCAAGGACATCGCTGTCGCGCCGTGCATATCGCCCAGGTACTCGCCAGCCAAATCGAGGTGACGCCCTCGCCTCCTCAGGAGCAAGAATCCAGGCCGTCCTCCGCGCCTCCGCGGCGCTGGCAGGATGTCGGGCGCTAGGCGCATTCGATTGCCCTAGCGAGGTCATCGCCTCCGACGCGACGCCCCGTCCCCATCTCTGCGCCGCAATTCGTCGTAACTTCCGCGCCTCCTATACGTCTTCACTGCTAAAGAAACAGGCGCTTTCTCCATCGACGCGCTTCAAAGCTTTCCGTAGCAGTTCAACGACCTTGACAGGAGGCATCATCCATGGCGGAGCTTATCAAAGTCTCAGGACAGTCTCGATCGACAGCGGTGGCCGGCGCCATTGCCGGCGTCATGCGCGAGCACGGCTATGCAGAAATCCAGGCCATCGGCGCCAGCGCCATCAATCAGGCGATCAAAGCCGTCACCATCGCTCGCGGATATCTTGAGCAGGACGGAATCGATCTGGTCTTAGTGCCGAGTTTCATCGACGTTGAAATCGAAGGGAGCGAGCGCACGGCCGTGCGCTTCGCCGTGTTTCGCCGTCCCCCGGCGCTCCATGCCCCAAGCAACGGCAAGGTGACAGGCCACCCTGCAGCGGTGCGCTGAGATGCCAAAAAGCCACCTGCACAGCGCCGAAACGAACACAAAAAGAGAGATGAAGCAACGCTTCACCCCTCTTTTTGCATCAGTCGGCTTCGTTTAGTTCTCGCCTTCGGAGCGTCCGCGAGGGCGGCGGCGTCTGCGGCGTCGCCGGAGGGAGGACTCCCCGCCGCTCTGGCTCTCGCCGGAAGACTTCTCGGCGTCTGCAAGGGCGCGCTGTTCTCCCTCTTTGGCCGCTTTCCGTCGCGCCATTTCTGCGCGTATTCTGGCGTTGTCCTCTTCGGCGCTGGCGCGGCGCTTGACGGTGCAGCCGCCGCAGGTGCTGCAACCGGATCCACCGGCGGACTTTGTGCTGATCAGCTCGGAAACCGCCACCTCCACCAGCGCCTGATTCTCCAACATCACGGTCACCGTCTCTTTGAGCGGATGAATGTGACGCACGCGACCGGCGCCGTGAGGGGTCAACACCTCTGCGTTCAGCTTGGGCATCTTTTTGTTTTGCTCTCGGTAGAGCTCGTCCTCGTAGGAAAGACAGCACAACAGACGCCCACAGACGCCGCTGATTTCATCCGGGTTCAGCGGCAGCTGTTGATTTTTCGCCATACGAATGCTGACCGGCGTGAACTCGCGCAGCCAGCTCGTGCAGCAAAGCTGACGTCCGCACTTGCCCACGCCATCGAGCAACTTGGCCTCGTCGCGCACGCCGATCTGGCGCATCTCGATGCGCGTGCGGAAGACCCTGGCCAGGTCTCGCACCAGGCTGCGAAAGTCCACGCGCTCCTCCGAGGCGAAGTAGACCAGCAATCGTCCCCCGTCGAAGCTGTATTCACAGCGGATCAGCTTGATGTTCAGATTGTGCTCTTTGGCCTTGACTTTGCAGATCGCCAGCGCCTCCTGCTCTTTGTGGAGCCACAGGTCGCGTTGCACCAAATCCCACGCCGAAGCCTTGCGCAACACGCGCTTCATTTCGCCGACCACTTCCTCTGCGCCGATCTGATGGGGCGGCTGCACCACCTGCCCCACTTCAGGCCCGCGCGCGGTGTCCACGACGACATAATCCTGCGGCCCCAGGTCGAGCATGTGAGCGGCGTCGAAGTGATAGATCTTTGTAACCGGCTTAAATTGCACTCCTACTACGATTGGCATATGGATATTTCTCCTTGTGAGCCGACCTCTGAGCAGAGCATCGGCGTGATCTATGTAAACAAGCGGTCGGCGCGTCACCGCCGCCCCTTGCTTGTCGCCTTTTCTCGAAGTCTACATTGACGACTGCAACAGCTTCGCCACCCCGGGATGCTCGACGCCAGGCGCTTCCCTCTATGCTTCTAGCCGCGGCAATTTGAGCATCAAGACATCCAGCGCAAGCCGGGTATTGACCGTGTGGCGCAAATAGCCTTCGACCTGTTTCAGGGTCGCCAGATAGGCGCGAATCGAATGCGAAGAAATGCTCTCTGCATGGCGTCTGATCTGATCCGTCTGGTCGACGTTGCTGCAGGCCTCGCCTTGCGCCATCTGGGCCAACAGCACATCGCGCCACCAGCTCATCCAGATTTCGAGCATGGCGAACATCTGCTGGGGGTCGCGCTGCGCCGCCAGCTCGCCGGCAAAGCGCAGCCGTTCGACGCGGTCGGCGGCGAGCAGACGCCAGAGTGTCTCCAGATGGCGCATGCGCTCCTCGCGCAGCGCCGGGTTGCGCAACTGCTCGACCGCCCACCCTAAACGCCCGCCGGCGAGTCGCGCCAGCAGCTCCGCCTCCTCCTTTGAAGCTCCCCATCTGCGCTGCAAGGCGTCGGCAATGAGAGCCCGGTCCAGCGGGCGCAGCTCCATCACCTGACAACGGCTGACGATCGTAGGCAACACGGCGGCGCGGTCAAGCGCAGTCACGAGCAGCGTCACATGCGGGGGAGGCTCTTCCAACGTTTTGAGAATTTTGTTGGCGAAGGTCGCATTCGCCAGATGCATATCTTGAATCACAATGACTTTGCGTCCACTTTCCATTGGGCGCAAGGCCACGTCGCGGATCAAGGCTTCCGCCTGCTCGGCGCGCAATTCGCCTTTTCGCCTGTCGACGACAAGCTCCTTCTCGGCCTTTGCCGTTGGTTGCAACAGACGAAAATCCGGATGGCTGTCAGACGCCATCAACCGGCAGGCCCGACAGCGATGGCACGGGGCATGCGTTGGATCCTGGCAAAGCAGCGCGCCGGCGAACGCACGCGCAAAAGTCGTCTTCCCGATCTGAGGCGGACCGAGCAAAAGATAGGCATGGCTCAGGCGGGAGCCGTTTCCCGCTGCATCTTCTGTGCGCAAAGCGCGTTGCAGCAGCCGGGAAGCCCACGCGTGACCGTACACAGGCCACTCGCCTGGCGCAAGGTCAGGGAACGAAGTCGTCATAACGCTATGGATTGTACCATACTGCGCGTCTTTTGAGATGCGGCAATCTCAAGAAATCTGCGATGGGAGGCGAAGGGGGAGCCGAAAGCGCGAAGCAAGTCGGGATGGTGACATGATGAGGTTCACGATTGCTGAGGGTTACGGAAAAGCTCGTATTGACAGAGCTCAGCGCGCAGGTCTATCTTAAGTTGTGAAAAGATTCTGATAACAGAGGCTTTGAATCCGCTCATTCTGCGGAAAAATTCCGCAAATGCCACGTAAAGTATAGGTATTTAACCCAAGTTGCCACCTATAGGTGGAAGATAGAAAAGATGGAGGAAGCCAAGACAAAGAGAATGGTCTTGAGTTCGAAGCCATCGGCAGTGACAGCATGAATATGTTTCGGCAGCAGGCGCTCTATCTGGCTACCAGCAGTTTCGACTCGTTTGCGATAGTGTGCGAGTAGGAAAGTCATCCACGGCTCCCGAGGTCGTTTTGAGTTGGCTTTACGCATCGGCAAGAGCAGGCGATCGCAGTCAGCCATGACATCTTCAATGTGGTAGACGTTATAGGCTTTGTCGCCGACAATCCAGGAGTGAGGTGGAAGGTCGAAGTCAAACTGCTCGAGCGCAGAAGCATCGCTGAAGGCGCCAGGTGACAAGAAAAACTCGACAGGGACCCCATCTTTGGTGACGACCAGATGAATCTTGAGTCCATAGAAGTAGCGCTTCTTGCTGGCTTGATAGCCGCGATAAGTCTCATCTCGATAGAGCTTGCAGCGACGAATCCGATAATTGTCACAAACGATGACCGGTAGACTGTCAATGATATAGATGTTGTCTTCGTTGTGCTCTTTGGCCCTATCGCCCAACAAGCGAAACAGCATCACGAACTGGTGTTGCACTCGTTTGAGACGTCGACAGAAGCGACTACGGCTGATATTCTCCTTGATATAGCCTTGTTCATACAAGAGCAGGCGTGCCATGGCTTGATTGCCGCTGAAGTACATCGCCGCGACTATCGCAATTGTCATGATCTCGGCGTCACTCAGCACGCATTGCGGGTCATCTCGGTGATGTTGCCATTTCAGCAAATCGTCGCACAAGCAGTATACGAGTATAATGTTGGTGTCCATGGAGTTCTCCGTTGCCTGTCTTGGTTTGCAGACCTGTACAGTAACGGAACTCCATGACATTTTCAACTCACCCTCAAGGTAGCAACTTGGATTATTTATGGATTCCGTCTAAAGAATCTAAATCCGGAATCCGTTTAATCGATAGTTGGGCGGCAGCCTATACACATCCCAACCATTGGAGGTGCGTTCCATGAAAACCTACAAACTCATATCTGCCCAGGTCCTTCGAGCGACTATCACGATCCTTATCCTCCTTACCATCTTCAGTTGGTCAAAGCCAGCGCAGGCAGTGAATATCACCGTCACGACAACGAACGATGAGCTGAACACAGATGGCGATTGCTCGCTGCGTGAAGCCATTCAAGCCGTCAACGTTCGCGCTGGCGTAGATGCCTGTCTCGCCGGAACCGGTAACGATGTCATTATGCTGCCCGCTGGAATGTACACGCTGAGCCTGGCAGGCGGGAATGAGAACGACAACGCTACCGGTGACCTGGATGTCTTCCCCATCTCTTCCCTTGGCGGCACAGTAGAGCTTCAAGGCGCCGGCGCTGCCACAACCATCATTGACGGCGGCGGAATTGATCGCGTGCTGAGTCTGCTCCGATCGGACAGTACCCTGATCGTGCGTAATGTGACGATCCGCAACGGCCAGTTGACCGATCAGCCGGGCGCCGGCATCCTGAGTTGGGGCGCACTCGAATTGCGCAATGTGATTATCGAGAACAATGTCGTCAACGGAACAAGCTCCAGCGCCACTGGCGGCGGCTTTTGCATTGGCTGTGGGCCAGGCACGGGCAGCGGGGTGCTGGAGCAGGTGATCATTCGCAACAATCAAGCCGATCGCGGCGGCGGAGTCTTTAGCAACCGACCGCTGACCATTGCCGCCTCCAGCATCATCAGCAATACCGCAAGGGCCGGCGGGGCGATCGAAAACTATGGTGACCTTTCTCTCGTGAACAGTACGATCAGCGGCAACACGGCGACAAACAACATCGGCGGGATCAGGCACTATGCTAATTCTTTATCCGTCCTCAACAGCACAATCGCCTATAACCAGCGTGGGGGCGTCTCCGCGTCGGCGTCGCTCACCCTGAAAAACACTATCATTGCCTACAACACCGGCAGCGGATGGAACAATTGCAACGGAAGCGGGGCGGTCGCTTCTCAGGGTTACAACCTGAGCAATGACTCCACGTGTGGGGCTTGGTTCACGGCAAGCGGAGATCTCAACAATGTTGATCCACTGTTGGGACCCTTGCAAAACAACGGCGGCTCGACGCCAACCCATGCCTTGCCGCTCGGATCTCCCGCCGTGAATGCAGGAACGAATGCAGGGTGCCCCGCGACTGACCAGCGTGGCGTCTCCCGTCCTCAAGGCGGCAGATGCGATATTGGAGCGTTTGAGGTGGTTTTCTTGTACTTGCCTCTTGTGCTCCGATAGCCAGGAGATGCCGCCCAACCCGCCGTTAGGCCGCCGTGTGCGTGACCGAATCTGCAATCGGAGCGCATGTACAAGTAAATTAGAAGTGCAAAATGAAATGCTTACTGAGCATCACGGGAGGGTTATTGGGTTTGCTGACGTTAGGGGCGCTGGCCGTCGCCCTTGCCCTCACTTTGGGAGAACTGCGGCGAGACGCAGCGCCGGTGTCTTTTCAATCCCCGGTTGAGACGCCGACATGGTCACTCTATCCCCCACCGATAACACCTGCTCCTAGCCCGCCGACGATGCCGGCGCCGCCTTGTACGTTTGTGGGGCGCCCCGCGCTTGTCGAACCCGATCCATCTTTGGAGGCTCACCAGTTCTCCGAACCGCGTACGGTGTTGACCCATACCTTGGCCATTGGCATCGTCGGGTGGTTGCCGGATAATCAGCATCTGCTCATCACTCGTCTACTTCCTGACCAGGCCCAAGAGTCTATCGAGGTGTTCAACATACACACCGGTGAGGTGCGACGATATGGAGAACGGCACAGCTTGCCCGGTAAGCCGGTGTGGTTAGCAGCCCACCAAGCCGTCGCCTTTGCCGATGTTGCCCCGGATCAGCAGGTGGTGTTGCGCGTCAGCCGGGGCGAGAGGGGGGCGATAGAGACTCTGGTGTCCGGCCTGGCGTCTTCTTTTTTGGCAGCCAGTCCGGACGGTAGCCAAGTAGTCTTTTTTACCCAAGCGGCTCCGGAACGGCCGGAGGTCCTGGACGTGGCCACGGCTCAACGGCAAACCTTTCCGGCCTTGCCTCTAACGCTGTGGCAGGACTTATCGACTCTGGGGCAGGTATATGGGCCAGAGCCGTATCAAGCCGTCTGGTCTCCATCAGGGAACCAGATTGCTTTTTACAACGACACCGGTTTTTATTTAATCGATTGGTCTTCCGGACAAACCTGCGAGGTGAATCTCGGCTTCGAAGAGAGTGAAGCTCAATATGGTAAGCAGTGGGCCATCTATATCCAGTGGAGTCCCGATGGACGCTATATAGGTGCACTAACCACCATTGGAGATCGGCCTGTCTCTTTCGTTGATTTAACATTGATGGATACGAATACCGGTGAACGGCGAGCATTATCACCGGGTCCAGATGTTGAATATGTGTACGACTTTACTTGGGCTCCCAATAGTTATCAGCTTATTGCGCTGGCACAAGCCGAGATCACTCAGGGGCGTCCTATACAAAAATTGTATCTCGTGGATGTGCAAACAGGACTTTCCCAGTCGGTTATGCCTCATAACGTCTTTGGAGGCGGGGCGATCGAGGGTTGGCAATTAGCATGGTCACCGGATGGACAAACTCTGGCCGTGAAATGTCCCGCTTGGCTTGCAACTGAACCCACCATTGTCGAGGACCACATATGCGCAATCCCGGTTACCCGCAAGCCATAAGGAGAGATGCATGATGCGAGGTACATGTTTCAATTGTTCGATTCTTTTGCTCATCATCGGGCTCTGGAGCATGATTCTCCCAAAAGGATCCGCTGCTCCTATAAGTTCATTCACACCTCCCACGAACATCACGGTGCGAATGTATAGATTGTTCAGCGGGGGAGGTTCAACAGGTGTTTTGTGCTCCTCTAATGACACCTCGTATGGCTGTACGGCATTCATCGGCGATTCCAGCCGTGCCTACCCGTATGGCTCCAATAACCCGGTCAATATCCCTATTGAGACCGATTACCTCTTGGATGTAGTGCCCAAAGAGGTCAGCGTAGCAGCGTTCCACCTCACCGCTATTCAAGCGCAAGCGATTGCCGCTCGTTCCTACGCCTATTGGCATATCCGTCAGGGAAGCGCTATCAACAACTCTACTCAGTTCCAAGTCTTTGTCCCTTATACTTTTGAAGCCCTTCCTTCGACCACCTTCCCGGACAACCCAAGCAACCCGTGCGCCAGTAGCAACCTCAACAACAATCAGCGCATTGTGTGCAATGCAGTTGCCCCTCGTTATTACATCGCCTACGGCGCCTACCCCGACGATGACCTACCTGCCTTCACCGAATACTTCGCCGACATTCGCAACCGCACGGTCAGCGGCGGACAGCCCTACCCGATCGCCGTAGATAACCCTATTAGCTCTCACCCGGATATCGTGAATGAGGGTCATGGCCATGGCATGAGCCAGAAAGGAGCCAGCCACTGGGCGCGAGGCAACCTCAGCTTCAACATCAACCGGGATTTAGGCGCCTGGAGCGTGCGCTGGGAGCGGGCTGAGCAGATCCTGGTGCACTACTACACGGGCGTCCACATCCGTGATGCGGGCAACAACAATGCTTTGCTCACCCCGTCCTATCGCTGGAACCCCTTGCAGATCAACTGGGGCACGTCTGACAACCGTCCCCCTGCGATGTCTCGCGGCGGGACATCACCATCTCGGTGGGGGTGCAAAACACGGGCGTTTCTGACTGGACGTGCGGCTATCCCAACTTCAATTATGCTCTCCGGTGTCGCTGGGCCAAGGCCGGTTTTGGAGAGGTCACAGGCAGCGGTTCGGCCTCGGTGTGTGGGACGCCCAAGGGGGATCCTTCCCCGACGGTGAACCTGACGATCCAGAACATTCCCAACTGGGGGCCTGGAGCTTACACCCTTCGTTTCGACATCTATGTGACCTCCGCTAATGGGAACTTCTGGTTCAGCGAGCAGGGATGGCGCACGTATAACGTTAGCGTGTGTGTGGATGGTCCGTGTAAAGGGTTCATTCCAGCTGTGCTGAAGGATTCTCCGTAAAGGCGGCCTAACGGCGCGGCGGACTGCCGTCCGCATGCAGGCCTTGCTTGCTGCGCTCGCGGCGGCCTAACCGGCGGTTGCAGCCAACCCCTTGCCGTGCTGGGGTGCGCCCGACTTCCGCCGAGGGCGGCGGGAAGATGGGCGCACCCCAAAAAGAAAAGGCGCTGCGATTGCCTTGCAGCGCCTGAAATTTTCAGCCCCAGGCCAGTCTGTTGCGTCTAACAAAATGCGCAAATCGGGCGCAAAATTCCCCAATGATGAGGCGGTTGTCACCGATGTATATCGACTTGACGCCTCAAGATGGATGGCGTCACGAAGTGCGCAATTGCCCTGCCTGTAGGCGCAACTTGTTGACGCCAAAAGTTAGCGGATTTCCACCTGCGCGCCTTCGGCCTCCAGCTTGGCCTTGGCGTCCGCCGCCACTTCCTTGCTGACGCCGGAGAGAATCGTCGAGCCGGCGGTCTCGACCACATCCTTGGCCTCTTTCAGACCCAGGTTGGTCAGCGCGCGCACGACTTTGATGACATTGATCTTCTTCTCGCCGGCGGATTTCAGGATCACGTCGAACTCGGTCTTCTCTTCGACGGGCGCGGCTTCTGCGGCGGCGGCAGCGCCTGCACCGGGCAAGGCGGCCATGGCGACCGGCGCCGCGGCGCTGACGCCCCACTTCTCTTCCAACATCTTGACGAGCTGAGAAGCCTCCAGCAAGGTCAGGCTGTCCAACTGTTCGACGATTGCTTGCAAATCGGCCATTTTGTAAATCCTCCTATGTTCAATCTCAATTTTTCTACAAAATCGGTGCGCTCTTCAAACCTCTGAACAATGCCGGCGCGCTGCACTGTCCAGGCTTCAGAACTACGCCGCTTCCTGTTGCTTCTCGACGTAGGCATTCAACACACGCGCCAGGCTGGAGCCGGGTGCATGGATCATCTGCACCAGCTGGCGGGCCGGCGCGCTGATCACGCCGAGCAACATGGCGCGCGTCTGCTCCTTGGTGGGCAGATCGGAGAGCGCTTCGGCGTCCTTGGCGTCCAGGACGGAGTTTTCCAGCAAGGCGCCGGTGATTTCGACCGCCTTGTTGTCTTTGATCCATCCTTTGAGCGCAGTGACGCTCTTGGCGATATCCTCGCCGCAGAAGACCACGGCGTTGGCGCCCTTCAGCAAGGCTTCAGGCGCCACCCGGTCGCTCTCCTTGAGCGCAAGCGCCAGGAGCGTATTCTTGACGACCGCATAGGTCGCGTTGGTCTCCTTCAGCTTGTTGCGCAGCGAGCGCCCTTGCGCAACGGTGATGCCCTGATAATTGGTGAAGACCAGCGCCGAAGAATTGGCGATGAGCTCCTTGTAGCGGGCGACCAGTTCTTCCTTTTTCTGACGGTTGATAGCCAAACGACATCCCCCCTTTCCATCGAAAATTTTTTAATCGCACCAAACAAAACGCCCTTCCGCTGATGCAGAAGGGCGCAGAGCAAGGCAAATTCTTGTGCACAGAGCCACGTGCAAAAAGAATTTATCGTCCTTTCGCCTCGGCAGGCTGACCGGCGAGCCGGCCATTTACACTTGCACCTGCTGTCTTCAGCATCAGACAGGACAATCTGTCCGTTCGATTCCCAAAGCAACAGTATAAGGACTTTTTCCTGATCGAACAAATTTTGCGGCGAACGGCACGCATTAATTGCTTTTTGCCTTCTCATCGAGAAGCGCCTGGATCTCGCTGCGGTCGAACCGGTAGCGCTCCCGGCAGAAATGGCATTCGATCACCGCTTCCCCTTCCGCCAGCAGTTCTTCCAGCTCTTGGGCGCTGAGGACTTTCAACGCCTGGCGGGAGCGTTCCCGACTGCACTCACAGCGGAATTGCAGCGCACGCACCTCCAACACGTCATAGTCGTCATGCGCACTGAACAGGGTGGCGAGGATGGATTGGGGAGTTTCGCCGTTGCTCAACAGCGCATCGAGCGAGGGGAGGTCATCCAAACGCTCCGCCATCTGGCGCAGTTTTTCCAGGTCTCCGCCCGGCATCAGCTGCAGCAACAACCCGCCGGCCACCCGCAACACGCCGTCCGCATCCACCGGCGCGCTGATTTCCACCACAGAAGGCACCTGTTCCGACATGATCAGATAGTAGGTCAGATCGACGTCGAGTCGTCCGGTCTGCAACGGCACGACGCTTTCATAGAGATCCTTCAGCTGAAGGTCTTTGATGACCGTGAGCTGTCCCTGCTGTCCGATCAATTCGGCCACCTTGTCGGCGTCGATGGGAGGGGCCATGGCGACGTC